>Ga0307515_10000619_pt1 | contig 83032 bp, 73 predicted proteins | sample 17_EM_MG_FD_194513 | JGI IMG/M metagenome (GOLD analysis project Ga0307515, IMG submission 194513) | Populus trichocarpa ectomycorrhiza microbial communities from riparian zone in the Pacific Northwest, United States - 17_EM | ecosystem: Host-associated > Plants > Roots > Unclassified | place... | reverse complement strand
CTGTGACGTAACAATGTCAATATTTTACGATCAACAGTAGCATATCTGAATGCGACCATAAATGTGAAACCCGAAACGCGGAACCGGAGATTGGAACCGACGGGTCTAGCCAAACCCGGCGAAACCAGCGGGTTGACGGGTACGGGTCCGGGTTTGGCCCGCCAAGAAGCTGCGGGTCGGGTTTTTGGCCGGGTCTGGAACCGAACCGACCCGTTTTTACGGTCCAAACCCGGACCGGTGGCGGGTTACCCGGACCCGTTGCTAACACTATCTCCGTCTCATCTCCCTGAGTCGCTAGTATCATCTTTTGAAAGTATAGCTGATAGTCGCTCAATCACAATGACAATGAATTCTCTTCTCCAAATGACAAGTTCTGTGGTTCGCACACCGGGCAATGGGGCTGCTTGAGTGAGTGGAAGTGAATGTTTTCGAAGTAGTCAGCCGTCCATGCACAGATGACAGGATAACATTGCCGCAACTGATAGTCCGCACAGAGCATAAGCAATGCAGTGTTGAAATGCGCTTCGAGAGGTCAAAAAATAAGCCTGAGGACCTTCCTTAAATTCTCTCGATTGTGGATTTGTTGTTCCTTCATGGCAGTTGTTTTTCCATAAACTTCAAGGTCTCATTTCGGAGGTACGGGATGAAGGGCCACATGGGTGCTTGCAAGATTCGAAGACATTGATCTAATTGTCGAGTTAATGTTCCAGAGAGTCAAATATGCTGGCGATTGGTTCTTGCTGCCCGAATTGATTGTAAGATGTGTCTGCTCTGAACTGCCGAATGAAGGGACAATCATGGTTGCAAGCGGCTGCCGTAGCTATTGAAGCGGTCAAAATCATCGTAGCTTGGACAAAATTCATCGAACGGACCTGTTCATTCCACCACCAGTCAATTGATTTCACCTCTGAGTAGATACGATCCTCCGCATCATTGAATTCCTTTGCTGGAGCATACGGCGTATGTTCCCTGATCGCAGACAGTTGCATGAGGAACACAATGCATTCAACAGGATTGAAGTAAAAGGAAAGTGTGTAATCATCATTGTGAAGGTTGATGGGATCAGCCAAGCAATTATAAAACACTTTGCCAGATTGCCACGAGTCGAGGCCCATCGCATAGGACATTTCATGCAACCTTTTGAAGACAGCGTGGGACGAAGTGAAGTTCCTGATGGTTGCCATTGTAAGGTTTGTGAAAGCGCATTGACAGCAGCTGTGCTCAAGATGTGCTTGCCACACCAGTGGGCTAATCGATAATCCTCCTCGTTACAAGATGGTGACCATAGATCAATCACATTGTCGATGATATCAAAATTCTCCTTACTAATGTGTTTCCCAGCAAGACGGTTGTCCAGGTGTGGAGTACCATAAATACGTGTCCGAACTGGATGTTGCTCTGGATCAATACGCGCATTCGTGCTGTTGTCCTCTGTATCGGTGAAATCATCGTCAGACGGGCGGAGAAATGGGTTGTGATGTGGTTCCTGAACAAATGGAAGTAAATTAGTATGGTGTTTGATCACAAACTATCAACCGGCAGTTCGTTGGTGGATACATATACTATCCTGTTTGTGTAGTCGCGACAGGGGTGAGTGATGTAAGAGCCGATGTAGGAGGACCTCTTCAAGTAGTAAAGACACTGCTGATGATGATCCATTGTTGGTTAGCAAAATGAAATGACGCAACAAAGTTCAGAAGCATCTCGACAGTCATTCAGCTACTCATACCCTATCAAGCGGGCTGGACCTCGGAAAAGCCGCACCTTGATTGGAAATTTCCAAAAAGGGGTCCTACCACTCTTGTAGGATTTCTCTCATCCTTCTTCACACGTTTGGAAAGTGTTTAATTGCTCTCTCAATATCACCATCACGTGGATCTCGAAAAGCATTCCACGGCTGCAATCAGCTCCTCACAGCGATTCCTTTGCACCCTCACCAGTCCCTCCTACACACATTGCCAGATTAATGGTTGTCATATTTTGTTAAGTTCAGACGGTTCATGAAACGCGCATTATCCTCAGATGCCGACCAAGCGACCTCATCATAGGGTACAAGAACTAGAGCATGGAGAAACCAATGATATATGACTGCAGAGCACACTTTGAGTTGCCTTTATGATGAACTTAAGCATTCAGTCGACGAATCAGGGTGCTTAGCTAATGCTCAGCAAATTGATTCCTAGTGGAATCGCAGCCAAGACAGTGTCGCCAGATCAAGATAACCCTCCAAGCCAATCTATATATTCACGTTGCATGCCCACCCTACTTACACTCTCCAGAACGTTCGACTCACCCTCCTCACCTGTGCTACCACATCACATGACTCTTGATGATATATTCAACACTCCCGACACTTGTTCACTGTAACAAGTATTTGATATCCACCACTCACTTATTGACCACAGTTGAGAACCTGAAATGTAATGTGATGCATTCTGGTTGCCGAAATTAGTCATCGCGGATGATAATACAATCCGGATGCCGACTGTACAAGGGCCTGGTGTCTGGGCCGAGAATGCTGGTGTTGGTGTCAGTCAGTGGGCAGCAAAAACCATGGGGATTGGGCAGGAGAAGAGTGGCTTGACAACCCAACAGATAAATATAAAAGTGAGGGAGCGCGTCCGGGAGATTGCCCAGTCTATGAGCATCATCAACAAGCAAGGTGCTCGCCCCGAGCGATGGGATCTCCAATTTGATCGTTGTGTTACTCGAACCAGTGATCTGACAACTACAAGGCCGCTTTGGAATCGGTACATGGCAGACACAACAAACCTTGATGTTCAGAAACTCAAGCCAGCACTGACCAAGTTCACAGTGGTTGGGCTTCGCCGAATGGAGAATAGACTCGACGCAACCCTGACTGAGAAGAGGACAATCTTGCCCGTTTATATGTATTTGATCACCCCGATGCTTCTTTTCTTCTTCCTGATGATGCGTAGACACATAAGATGACAAGGAAGATACCTTGGGTCACAGGGTATTACCAGTACAGGTGCGTTGAGACGCCTCGACCGATTTCCATGTCGAGCCAATTAGCTTTACCATCGCCTATGTGGATCGTGACATTGCTGGGAAGAGGGTGGGTGAAAACAATACTCAGCTATTCTTGTGGCACTGGCCTGGGGATGTTGAATTCATACTTCTGACATTTACATCGATCATCGATATAACCATTTTGTCAATCGTGTGTGCTGCAATCGCCAGGCTGCCAGACTCCAGCCAGCCAATCCAAGGGCGTTGGGGCTTCTGGGAGATGCCTGATGGAGATGGTGGTCAGTACGCCCGTAATGGTACCCCAATCTTCGATAACAATACTGCTGCCGGATGGGTAAAGGTGGCGATGAAATGAAGCAACCCAAAGCATTTCAGTTTTGTATATCATGGCTAACAAGCCAACTGCACAGCTGGTGCCCAGACGCGTATGCATCATTGCTGCAGCTACCTTGTTCTGAATGACATCCTCCCACCTCCAGCGGAGGATATGATCGATGATATCGCGGAGGGATCGGATGATGATGGTGAGACGCGGCGCCCAAATCCAAGAACCTTCCTGACGACAAAAACAGGCTTCCAAAAGTTTGAACTGAAGCTTCAAAAGAAAATTACCAGACAGCAGTGATACCATGAAGTGATCCGAAACCTTGCTCTTGGTCTCTCTGCAGATTACAAACAACGCTTGGATGATGATGACCATGTTGCTTGGCTATGTGAGCACGATCACATTGTGTATCCTCCCGCTGCAGGCTCCTTCTCCAATCGGACATGTGCAACCAGCCACCCAGCTGCCAATTAGTCAATGTGAGGATGGAATGCCCTGGCTGGACGGTTGTTCAAGGATTTGCGTTGTGGGTGGGGATTTGTCTGCACTTTGGAGGGTGGACGGATGGGTGATAATTTGGAGTTTTTTGGTGACGTTTCAGGTCTCTTTTTGGTCTTTGGTTTATTTTATCATTACCTCATTCATATTCATGCATGAAGGGCTGTGTTGAGAGTTCACAATGTGGGGATTAATTGTTGAGACATTTGTTCTTGGGAAAGGAATAGTGGTAGCAATATGACTACATGCATGGCTATCATGTAATTGGTAGTTCGGTATCTTTACCCAGCAGAAGTTAGCCTGAATGATTAGTGCAACGCGAACGAGTTCCAGCTCGTTGCGATGATGATCTTCGTCAAAGGAAGCCAATCAACAATCCCGTAGCATGCTTCACAGCTGCAATTCTTAGTTCCGAGTTCCCGTCCATCCAACGAGGGGGAAGTGTGGGTGACGGGGCAAGCCAAGATCCTGGATTCGTCAACAGGATAAACAGATGCATCACATCAATGCTTTCAATCATATCAACTCTTTCTTTCCTCTGCACAACACTTCAATTCGTTTACTCTACATTCATTCATGTTTCCTTTAGTCACTCATTTAATTTTTTCGTACTTATCACTTGCCGCCTCTTCAAATCATGACAAGAAGGAGCCGCACATCTCCTCCTCCTCCTCTTCCTTCCAGCACTGGCAGAAGCAGAGGATCTATCCACAACGAGGATCTCAATGACGATCTCAGCATGAGACGGAACACTTAAATTGATTGTTGTAATGACATTTCAGAATCGTACGACAAGCCTCTTCGGCGACCATCCCGGAACGCTATGGGCAAGCGGCCATCAAACGATTCCTTCATGTCAACAATTGGATAACAAGTCACGGCAACTCAATCAACTGCTACGGCTGCGCAACCCCAACATCCTGAGCGTCAGCAGGAATATATTACCTCGGAGAAGGAGAATGAACATGAGCATGCGCCACTGGCAGCCAAGAAGGTATCCGATTAAGCGTTTGAATGATTGAATCCGACCGCGTATGAACCTATTGACTAGAGGAAGGATTCGGACAAAGCTGGTGAGTAATTGGTTCCATGCAAATCTGGAAATCTGTGGCGATATGAGCCCTTTGTTCACGACGTGACTGGCCTCATTGTTGGCGCAGAATACAACGCCTACACAACCCTCTCAGGCATTCCGGCGACGATCATGGCACGTGTACAGCCTAGTGCTATCAATTATGTGATGTTTGTGAATCCCTTTGCCATGAATGCGATGAAGGCCACCAAGATTCGTAGTTGGTAGTATGATGAAATTGCCAGGATTGATCCAGCCCAGAGAAACTGAGACCCTCCACGTGCCAACATTTCAGTGGTAAATGTGTCATCTCAACGATTGTTTTCACCTCTGACATTGTGCATCAAGCTCTCGCACAGATTACATGCAGCCATTCAGCAATGGTATCCTGCTGCAAGACATCAATTGACTGTGTTTACGGATTTCTAACACAGTCGATTACAGAGATCCGGACAATGGTAGCCTGGCTATTGGCCAAGAACAGGTTTACCTGCCCAACAACCCTTTGTGAGGTAAATTCAAAGTTCCCTTCTTGTTTAATCGTTGCCTTGACGAGAAATCCAGGTGTGCAAGTTTCGATTTGCAGGGACTGAAATTGTTGATGTTATTCACCGGACATCCATCTATGGCATACGACAAATCGGAATGAAAGATAGATCATTGATTGATAAAATCAACCAGACATTCATTGCCCTCACCACAACAGCCATCCACCATTGCCTGTTGGCCTGGAACCCAGGCAAGTTTAGGGTCCCACCAAAGTTTGGTAGAGGAGGCGGAGCACAACGTATGTGTGATACAGGAAACATCAATCACATGGTTAATAATACATGCAAAGATGAATTTCGTCGTCTTGATGCAGATTTTTGTTCTTCCTCGCTAGAGGTTCAAGGCAGAAAGAAAGACAATATCCGCAGCATGATTTGCCAAAGGATCCACTCAACTGATAACGACCCAGCAATGGCATAGCCTCACAACGATCAGAGCAGCTTTGATGACGTCTTCCTTGATCACGTCCCGGAGAAACTGATTGAGCAGCCCGACAAGTCTTTCAATCGTCTCAGCAGCATTATTGCTGTTACTGAACGTAGCATCCAATTCTTACCAGTCCTGCCTATCGGTGAGTTTGCCATCGACAGCAGCAGCCAGCCCGTCCCCTGCAGCGACAGCTACAGCAACAGCAACGACATCAACCGCATCATGAACATGAACAGCGTTGAGAATACGTGATTGGTTGATGGAAGTACGATTGTGGAGGGTGCAATGTCGCTTGGAGGTAAGGAATAGTGTCAGTGATCGGATTTGGGATTTCCTTTGTGTGCGATTTTATCTCAGGTTCCGTTGATATATCATAATAGCAGTAAATGTAATGGAACTCATGGTTTACTGAAGTATGATCTGAAACGCGTGAGATCGTAATCGCAATGATGCATATCCCTCCCACACCGGGTGAACTGCAAGGTACTGATCATCTTGTATCATCAAATTAAATATTGTGAACCACTTCTGCATGGTAACTATCATTGGTCCAATTCAGCCATGAGTGTCTTAAAAACAAGAACTGCACGCCTTATTAACCGTATGGAGCGAGTTCCATCCTCATTGAGAGGACAAATTGAATTCGGCGACTTCGGAGTATGCCGAGAGATGTTTGGTGATATCGTGCAAGGAAGTGTGAACCGTTCGTCAAGTGCTCGTATTCACATTGGCAAAAGTGGGTACACTCGTCGTGACGCTTGAAAACAGCATTGCGATCACTCAAAGAACACTCTGGAACTCTCACGCAACGCCATGTTTCAGGGAAACCTCAATCTCATTTTTCTGAGTTTGTGGGTACAATAATCTACATAAATTTAATGAATGAAATTTAGTTTTTGCTGATGTATCCAACAAAACTCTCATGGGAGAAACACTATCAGCCATGGCTGGAATTATGATGCTTTCCTTTACAACTGGAGATTCGTCATATATCATACTCTGGCAGTTCCTAACCTTAGGCACATTCTGATAAGCATTGGCTTATGTCAGTTGACGTCTCCTGTTAACTTGATCCTGATTACTGTTATCACCTACAGTGCACTTCCTATAATTGCTATATACTTAGCCTTCTGACTATTCAATTGGACATAGTAGTACAGTCTACCTTCGGACTTTGTTATACTGAATTGTGGCCCACTGGGTAATCAACTTATTTCCAATTATATTTGAAGTGGGTGTTCCCATTTGGTTTGTATGCAGCATAAATTCCAGAAGAAATTTCAAAGAATGGTTACTTTGTATACCTGTGACACAATATACTATGGGCTGCTTCGTAGTAATCCTAACTATACACTATCTCATGCGATGTTGGTGTTACAGTCTCTGAATATTGACAATACAGCTTTACTCTCTTCTTACTCTGTATTGCATAAATGTCAATGTTATAACAATTCCTCTACCGAATGTATCAAGTTCCACTTCCAGTGTAATGAAAATAAACATTGCCATTGACCTCTATTTTGTCATCAGCTTCCACCACGGTACCCTGTATCTCTTGTTTTCTTTAATAATATCTGCTGTGGTATATCTATAATATGCAAAAATATTAATCACATAGTCTAATATGGTTGGAACTAATCTAGAACCAGACTCTAATGTGAAAATTTCTCTATTGTGGCAATATACTCACTTTGATTTTACTGACCACATATCATTCCACATGACACTTTGATACAGCACGTTGTACTCAAAGAGAACTATACTTCCACCTGAATATATCTTGTAGATAAGCTCTTTCACCATTACACTTAAAATGGTACTATTAATCATTATAAGATTATGCAAAAATAGTCAGTTATACTTATTTTCTCATTATGTTACATCTTCAATTTTTTTTTATGAATGTTTCAACCAATTCTAAGTTAGGGGAAAGCAGATCTTGTATTCAAATATAACTGCCATATAGATGATATATATATTAACTTCTATATTCATTGATTTGACATATATATATAAAGTTGGATACATAAGCAAATATTTCTCAGCTGTAAACAGATGCAATATTTGCACCACTCTATTGAGCTGCCGTACATAGATAATAGCCATGAATGTTACAATCTAAAGTCATTCACTGCTATAAGAAAGATTATACAGCAGAGTATTATACATTGGTTTCTTTTCTGTCATGAAATGTAACAGCTGAGTACTTGCTATCAGAAATTGTTGCATGTTTGGTCCTACCACAATTATTACATTAATCTAGTACCATTTTCATACAGTTATTTTTATGGGGTTGGCTCACTACCACATGATTTTCATGGTATATTGTTTTAATAACCGCCATAATACGATTTCTACCAGTAAAATCAGTCAATATCATTTTATCTGATAATGATGCTTTATTGAAGTTGGTATTGTACACTTCTATTGCACAGGTATTTCTACATCGTACTTATTCCATTTTCAGTATTGTTACAATGAACTGAAATTCCACACCATAGATATAATCTGAGAGCTGCTGTGTATTTTCTGTGTGAAGTATGTTTTAAATATATTCAATGGCACATAGCTTTAACTCCTTCCTATAGCTACAAGTGCTATGGCTAAATTACTGGCAGTTTGCTATTTGTTGAAAGCTATTTTCAGTATGATATATATTGGATCATTAACAACAGTATTATCATTCTTGACAGATTACATGACTTCATATATTCATTTGTTTACAGTAATGAAACTACATGCTGGACATAACTCACAGATATATGAAATCATGTTTACAACTATATCAATTTTTGCAATAGTGATTCTTGCATTTCAATAATAAGATATCATTTCAAACTCTGTTGGTACTAACTTTAACAACACTGCAGAAAATTATATATTAATAATCTGTTTATGTTAATTATATTATTATTTCACTCTTTTGAACTACACAACAGTTATCAGAATAGCTGTAATAAATATAAATTCCAATAATTATTTCTTAACTTTTGGATAGATGCTTATATATATTCAACTATTTCCAGTGTAAATTGTTGGTATTTGGGCATTTTCAGCTGGCTTTAAATAGCGAATCGATAACGGTACCTGTTTTACATACAGTATGGTACTGATATAATCAAGTCTCATTTCACTATTAGGAATAACATACCAAGAAGAATTTTAGTAATGGCCTGTACAAATACATAGCTCATATTGGACATTATGCTGCTGGTATTAGAGATGAATAATGTACTGCAGTTGTGATTCCAAACTGGATAGCACCAGTACAGGATTCATCTTGAGAGACCTATGTAACATTAGTAATTTTCATGTTAGATAGCTAATGAATTTCTTATTGTGGGTTTCTGTACTTGCTGAATCTTATTAGATATCAATATATGCTATACAAGAACATTTATCCACATACTCAAGATTGTTCGACTTTCAGCAATTCTGTGCATTTGTTCTACATATATACAAGATATTACTGTTTTCACCCATATTATAACCAACATTATGCAAACTAACCCTTATCAAACTGATAGCAATATTTATATTTCCAGAGAAATTGATACCAAAATCTGAATGTAGCAACCCAGTGTATCAGAAATCTGTGGACTATCTAAAATGCCTCACACAGTAAATTCTGCATATGGACTAACTTCAAAAATGACATCTGCTGGAGTAGAACTCATATTGCAAATGGACAGAGTAATGTGGTTTGGAAATGGTATTTGATATCAAATCATCAATATAGATGATTTCTAGATTATATCATTGTACTTGGTTTAACTAACTGTTGATGTTGATTATGATAATGATAATGAGATTCTATAAAGATGTTCCACAGTTTGTGCAAAAGTTGTAGTATCAGTAGCCAATCCCAATATTGTTAAATGAATATCTACTGGGATATTTGATTTTGCCATGTAGTAGCACCTATCTCAAGTTATAAATAAACTTGCTATTCAATTCCAGCCAGAGAGTGTCAATTCCACTCATATTGTTCATTTCAATTCAAGCAATTGTCTTTGTTTTGGTATCAATTTATGTATGGTATTTATTAACTAACTGCGATATCTATGGTAACTCAACTTAGCTCCTGCTATGAATTTTTCTTTCTTACCATTTTAATTATCCTCATTCTTGGAACAGGGAATTTATCCCAGGTCACTACTAATATCTTTTATCAGTTCTTCGAATGACACCATTAATATAGCCACATCATTCCCTCTTTTGCTGGATTGCAATGTCTCTGGATTGTGGATTCCATATTGGTAACCATCCAACTTGTCACAACTAGTTTCCTTGCGACAAATTGATTGATTCACTACTTTTTCTGCTTTGACATAATAATCGTTTTGGGGATTATTTGGTCCCTATCTAGCTGTATATTGGAGTGAAGACTATGATCTTCAGTAGCAACTGGAACTGTCTGTGTGTTGAAACCAGTATTGCAGATGTTAGTTGTATAATGTCATTAGGTAATTTACTTGATTGCGTTCCATATTTATGTACTTAATGTGACAAATGATTTATTGTCGGTGGCAGCATCAACCTGCTCAGAGATTTTCTATCGACTTGAATATAGGTGGATAAATAACAATGCAGACAGCTGTATCTCTTATGGTGTGTATTGGAGTACTTCATCAAGTTGATTACAGCAGGATTGGTTTGTTGACAGATTGTAGATTCAATATAGCGTGGCCCATTATGCAATATAAATCAACACATACCTGTAGTCAGATTTATAATTGCAAGCATCTCTCATACATATGTGCTACAAACTACCCAAGTTATAGTCCAGCTCGATTAAGGCAAAATTCCATTGTATTACATGTATGAGTTTCTAGAGCTTTGGTATGTATTGATTTCAATTCATAAAGAAATAACACATAGTACAGTTGATAAATATTCTTCTCTATGTGTGGTTGTCAATTGTATAATTCTTCCAGAAATTTTGAATACCTAGAGGAAGGAATGATGCATGTAATAATTTGAATTTCATATGGTACATTGTATATATTCTCTCCATTCTGACTCTGTTCTATGCAATGGTTATTCACTCTTATAGTGTACTTTAAAGAGCTTCTTATTCACTACAACCAAGTAACACCTGAGATATCTACTCTGCACCAAGTGTTACAGAGAATATAATGAAATAGGTAATAGATTTTTGCCAACAGCTTACTATTCTAACAGAAGTATGTCCAACAGTTCCCACAGAGCTCTATCTCGGAGTAGAGTGATGCAAGAAGTGTATTGAACTGAAGGTTGAGAATTATGAACAACTTTACTACAGAATGTAAACATTCGAATATATATTTTGAACTTGCCACTGATCCGCTGCACTGGAGTCAATATTGAAACGAAGCAATTTAAGTTGTTCAGACAGGTCTGGGTGGGCAAATCATCAATATGGGTATGTAGGGATTGAGCCAGACAGTCTGTAATATTATCTGTGATGAGACTTTTGCTGTAGTATTTTTGCTGATAAGCTTTTGAATACCAGAAGCTAGATTGAATCAGATAATCCTTCAATGTGTTAGAGGATATTTCATGAGAGTATTCATCTCAGATCATGATAATTTCCAAATATTTCAAGCAATACATTTCTAGTAAAAGATTTTTACCATGTCAGCTTTGCAAGGGGGCTGGTTCAGCTCTGGTAATCTCATATGCATATAGTACTAAATAGAATTCCAATGGTCAAGAATGATATATCATACATCTGGATTTAAAGGAGAAAATATCTTATCAAAATACCCTTTACTAAATACTCATAAGCAGCATGACACTGTGACAAGCAGCAATTCGAAGGTGGTATCCTAACTGTGAATGAAACTTACTCCAATCTAGACAATGAAGTTGAACTACAGAACATCTTTAAATGCCAACGTGATAATATATAGATTACTGTAACTTGGTGAAGCTGTCATAATGGCACAGAATATAGTGCTACTCCAGTAGCTGCATTGAAATTATGCTATTCAAGACAGGAACAGAAGCCAGTAAGGAATCCTAATATACTAGAGTCTAAAGCTTAGTTTCAAAATAGTAATGCAATTGAGAAATTGCTGACTGATACTATAGTTGAAAATGTATTTGATAAAATATAAGAGGTGAAAGCAATTGGGAATAAGGTAAAAGAGGTATACAAAAAAAGATCAAAAAGTGAATGATAAATAGATAATACAAGTCAGATCTGCACTGCAATGTCCTACATTTATTATGCTTGTACTAGAATAAACATACAATGATGAATGAATACAGACCTTGTGGAATAAAGCTGTTATACAATGTAGTTGGATTATAGAAATCTACAAGATCAAGTAAGCTCAAAGTGAATCTATATTGGTATATTATGGTGGATTGGAGTCTGAAAGTTAAATACTGTATGGTATATCGATTTGTATCAATTTCTACTATAAGAGTTGCTGGAATATCAATTATTGATTTAATTATTCAGAAGTTATTTGTATGAATACAGTAATAATCCATTATATGTCAGAGTTACAAGAGTGTTTCTGGCCTATCCAAATTGGAAATTCGTTGCAGTACAGTTGCTGGATTGGACAGTATCGAATGCATAATTTTGCTAGCCATTACTAATCCATTGGCATTTGAAATATATACTGCAGCTTATGAGAGTAAGTCATAATACAGTGTATATAAATGTTTGGACATTAACCCATATCTTAGCAATTATGTTGAATTCATTAATAACTGATACTCAATATTGCCAGCCTTTAACAGTAATTCTGTATGTTCTATATTCAATGTGGCATATCAATATATGCTAAAACAATAGGTTAATACATTTCTTCTCATCATTATCAGGTAGCTGAAATATATGCGATTGGATATTCATTGCTACCACTTGTTAGTGACAGATCAGGAGAATATAGACATGATTTGAACTATTAATTCGAATGTCATCAGAGGCGAGCTGCATATTTGCATCTGAAATTCATTTACGGTTAGATTATCACCTTTGAGTAGAATCAGTCGTCCATACAGCCTGCATGTATTCATCATACTGTATGGTCAATTGATAATAACGGTCAATGGAGCTTTCATACTACTCTGAAATGAAATTTTGTTAACAGCATAGCCACTGCTATAGATAATAAATAGTATATTATTTTGCTATTGTAACTAACTAATGTGTTTTTCTACTACTATTTGTTGCTATATCCATGGACCCATCATTACTGTATAAGTAGTTTTTCGAAATCTAGTGTACAACATATCCCATGCCATATGGCCAATTTTTGTGTGTTCAGTCGAGGGGAACCTTGTATTACAAAATTAGATATGTGAAAACTTTTTTCTCACCGCAGAATTCACTTAACCTTACAAAAGCAATTAAATTGTTGTAAAGAAAATATTCATCATAAAATAAGCTAAATTATAGTAGAGGTAGCTTATATTTTCTTTTTAGATACTTGGCTTGTTATAGCATATAAAGTTAATGAAGATTCAGGTCTTATCTTCCATATATCAAATACTGTCAAATTCCATCATACTTATCAGCTTTTCAAGTATTGGAACACCAACAACTCTAATCATGACAAGAGTAATCATAAGAGTTATTATAAATGCTCAGTATATTCATTTTGTGGTTGGTTGAATTTGCAGATGTCCATTTACTTCCAAATCTGATGAGTTGTACTCAGAACTATCTCCCTCCAGGTGCAACTTCATCTAGTTGATCAGTCCATTCCATCTGTATCTATCTTGAGTTTAAAGCTGCCAACAGCAGCTGATAAAGTTTTGGACAGTTCACAGAATTGGACTAGATAGTACTTGAATAGTGAAAACTGTACTTTGGCTAGATAGTGTGAGATAATGACTTGCAGTACTTTTGATAGATTGGAGTGAGTAAAATAGATTTTAGTTATATAAGCTTCTGAAATATCAGTTATTGGTATTTTGATTTTTGCTCAGTCAGCCCTGTAGATTATGATTATCAGACTTATTGGCAATACTAATTCTAATGCTGAGTAGCGGATAATAATATTGATAATATGATAGATAATATCAATTTCTAAATGATTTGAAATCATCGTAAATGGACAATGTGGCCATCTATTTTCGATGTTGCAAATGTTATCAACAACTTCAACTCTTCTGGTATGTGTAATACATATCATCATCACATCTTTTCATTATTGCAAGTTATTAGCATACCCCACTTGAGGAATGTATTCTGTCAACACAGTATGATTGATTACACATTGCTAACCACATTTTAATTTGACTTCTATTGGCCTTGGAAGTATAGTGTCCTTTTAAACTGAAGTGGTGATACAAAATAGATCTATGAGATATACCAATAAAGTTATGTTTCTAGCTTGAAGGCTATGACCAAATGGTTGAGTAAACACACCCCAGACTCAGATTAATTCACAATTCAGATTTTTAATCAGGATTAGTAGTTAAGTGTATTTGATAATTGATCTCACAACTGAAATTATTGTGGAACTAAAATGTCATTGCAGCTGTTGCAACTACCAATATTAGTCTTTACAAAGATTAATTAATTATATACTTCTAACAAATTCATCCTGCATTTATCTTTATAGACTCACTGTACAACGCAAAATTGAACATACTTTGTAAATATCAAGTACAGGAGTAGAAATGTAATGTATTCAACATAATATTACTGATAGATGTATTTAAAACTATTGATACACAGATATTTGCTAACTGTACAATGTGGGCAGGCTTTGCAGTGTGCCTATAAAATAATACTGTATACATAGATCTAACTATACATTATCTTTAATTGTAATTATGTGTAAGGAATCATACTCTGTCCAAAATGAGTAATTGCATTCCTATACAATTAAAGTATGTTATTCCAGTTCCAGAGGTTTTCTTGTTTATCATAAAGACAGCAGATTCAAAAATTGTGTTGATCGTCAGGAGTATTCATATTACTATACTTTGGCCTGTAAGCTGCTTATAAACTCAGATTTGTTAATGCAATATTATTGATATCATTGTCAGTTTTTGGAGAATTACCTGAGGTATTCAAATTGTCTTCAATATTTGGATTGGCTTTGAACCTGTTGCAACTAGTGAATATATGTACATTATATAAGAGCGAGATGTAATGTTGACTGCATATCTACAGTATTACTCATTTGCAGCTTCATTGTTTTCATTAAGAGAGCTTAGTATAAATATTGAAATATTAGCGGTATAATAAGGTGATTTCCATGTCTCATTGGAAGAGTTAGAAACTAAGATTACGGTATGTGTCAAAGTTGTTTTCCACTGCAATCAACACAGTACCACTTGTCAGTCTGATATACCAGTCATAGTAAGTTTGAATACAGATGGATACTTGATATGTACACGATCAAATCCAGAATATTTAAAGGTTCTATCGAGCTTTTCCTTTCGCTTTATGCAGCTCAATTCAAAACAGATTCTACTCTCAAGCTTCCATCGTTTGTGGAACGTCAGTTATGATATCTTGTGTATCAGTCAATTTTATTCTCTATTAGTCAATATGACTCACTATAGCGTTGAAAGATGTGTATTTCAATCTCAGCAAATGGAATTGAATTACCTGTAGTCTCTAGATATCTAGGAGAGGTATCCCAATAACAACCTAAATCTGGGATTTTGAGTGGTATTGAACTCTATACCATAGTTTAAATTTGACTCACAGTAATATAGATCTCTCCACAATAGTGTGAAAGTACTATTGATTTAATTGTGGTAAATTAGGGGGTATGTTGCTGTACAGAAGAGAAATGTAGTAGTACCAGGAATGACTACCCAACAAATACAGCATCATTAACAGAAGCTGAGAACAACTTTGGTTCTAGAATTATCATGACATGAATTGCAGATATAACTCCACAATCCTAAAAGTTCTCACTAGCCAAATTTCCCTTATGCAAAGGAATCAAAAACAAACTGCCATTTCAATGAATTGATTTTCATATAATGAAAACATCTGTATTATATTATACAAAGTAACTTATTCGTTAAAATAATATGGTTTGCATTGTTCTTAAAAGGAATTGAACAACAGGATGGCTGGTCAACTAATACAATATACATATACAATTACAACCACCCTACTCATTTAGCCAATCATATTACTTATATATGACATCAGTGTCATCCGCAACATTTCAGATCTTATCATGCTTTAGAAAAGTCGAAATCTGCATCTTTTCAATAACTGAGTATATTATGAGATAAAATATTAGTTGGCCAATAATTCTCACCTTCCAAGAGAGAGAACTTAATTTCTACTATGGTTCTGCTCAATAGATAATATAAACAAACTTCACTTTAAGATTTTAACTATCATGTAACTGAAACTGTAATTTGATGGATATTGAGAGTTATATAAATTGAAGTGGGAACAATCTATCAGCAGAATGTATTTTTGTCACCACGATCATCACAAACAGTTATGAAGTTGTCGTACCAGAATAGCTTGGACGACAAATTCTGGAGTTGCCAGAACCTATCCAGTTGGCTTCTGGTGCACCCGGGAGTGCTGGCAACAAATCTGTAAGGACTTACAAGGTATGGTGACAACCAGTAGAGCAGCTGGGAATGCAGGTGACAGGCCTTTAACCATCACAAATTGCTATAGAGCAGTCTGGGAACGACTACATATTTCGTGTGAATGCTGATGGTCAACCTGGAAATCATTGTTGCTACTTATTGTTAAATAATATTTAAAACTCATGTGTTTAGTTTATATGCTCATCTATGTATCTATGTATTCATGTATCCATATAGCTAGCCACCTACACATGATATGCCTGGACTGGCAGCATGTAATACATAAAAGTAACTGGAGGTGCACCTGAAGATGGTGATCAAGTGTACTTAGATATACACATTGTGGCCACGATTACACAAGAATGGAGTACCACTGTCAGCCCAAGATTCAGTGAACATAGGGATGCATTTTGTTATGCTTATTATGTGAACGGAAAATACACTTGGAAGAGGTAATCAAGTGAGTTTGGTGAAGAACTTTGAGGCCGTAATCAAGTAAACTGGGTGAATAACTTGGAGGACATGCTTTGGCTACATCAGAGATGCACATGAAGGCTGTAATTCAGATTGTTTGGAAAAGCACTTGAAGCCAGAGATCAAGTCAACTGAGTGATGAACTGGAAAGGCATTGTTGTGGAAGCATTGAGATCTGGTTGGAGGTTGTAACCAAGCAAGGTTGGAGATAAACTTGGAGGCTGTGATTGTGTAACCTTAGAGATGGACTTGAAAACAACGATTGAGCCCGTTTGGTGATGCATTTGAAGGCCATGATTGAGGGAGTTTCGGGTTTTAGTTGGAGGCCAGGAGTATGCGAACTCAGATATCCACATGGAGGCTATAATTGAGTATCGATGAAGGTGGTCTGGAAGGTGGTCGATATTGGAGGTGGTCGATTTGTAGGCAGATTAGGTGCTGAGACACAATTCCTTGGTCACTTAGCTTAGAACAATTGGAATACAATAAGTTGACCTACCCTTGGAGCTCAGCTGTACACATGGCTGGTGGCAGTCAATCAGTGAGGGGGCACTACGGAAGCTGAAGTTACATTTAGTGGTCAACTTAAGTCCATGGCAATGGAGGGAGACTAGCTTGGAGACAGTCAATCATCAGTGGATGCTGTACATGGTGTATGGTGCACTGAGTATTTACGGTACTCAGTGTATGGCTTGCTGGGAATATACCGTACTCAGTGTATATTGTACTGGGTATATACTGTACTTTGTGTACATTGTACTTGGTATATACTGTACGCGCTGTATACTGTATTGAGTTCATGCTCGACATTGTGTATGTTGTACTCAGTGTTAACTTACGATGATAGTATCATTGTACAGAGTGGGCTGATTTGACTTCATACTGTGTGATGGTGGTAGATTTGTGGAGAAGAAAGGGAGATGGGGAATGCAGATGAGTACAATATAGAAAACATGTGGGGATATAGGAGATCAGGGGTAGTACTTGTCTGATTTGGTTTAGAATACCTCCTATCAGTAGTGTAACCTTCCAAATCAGGAGTCCAATCTGCCATGTTGGGAAGCACAATTTTACTGCCACCAGAATTTCACTTGTGGGCCATTGTCCTGAAATATTTACCCCAGTCTCTTGTCATCTCTCTCATTTCCATCCTGTAGTCTACCATCACATGAAAGGACAAATTTAAGTCAACCCTAGCAATTCCTACATGCAATGATCATGAGTCAGCGCCTTCTACAGTATCACCCGAAGATCAAATGTCACCTGCTCCCAGCCAGTCCCTCTTTTTTGGTATTTTATTTGTCAGCAGACCTTGTTATTCTCTACTCTCTGCATTTCCACTAATATGAGTCAAGCAATAAATGCAGTCTCAGCTCCTGTTGTGCCTCCCTTCTGATATACTGCATTCCAATAGATCACCTCCTCCTAAATATCGTCCATATTGGCAATCTTCAGATCGATCCCCTCCAGTTTGACCACCACCAATTTCAGCATCTCCAGAACGATTACCTGGAAGTTGACCCTCACCATGTACATCCCCAATTTGACTCAATTGCAGCCACCTTGTACTTATTGGAATTCACTTGAGCATGGTTTTGAAGTGTATATCCAGTGTCATTTGATAACAGCCTCCACATTTGCAGTATCATGGCCATCATGTCAGTCTCTATCTGTGTAAGCTTGCTAGATCAGAGACTGCAAGTTTGCACAATCATGGCTTCTACATGCATTTCCAAATACTTTGAATGACTGCCTCAAAGTAAATATGTATCTTTACCCAATCATGGCGTCCCCATGCAACTTTGTACTGGTTCAATCCTGGCCTCCATCCACGTGCATTTCCAATGTTGCTTCATCTCAGCCTCCAAGTGCATCACCAGACTAACTGGATCATGGCCTCTTAGTAGATCTCCGAGTTCACTCGATCGTTGCCTTGCAGCGCATCTTTGAGTTCGCTGGATCATGACCTCCTTCCAAGTGCATCTCCACTCTCTCAATACCAGTGTTCCAGTGAATCTCCAAATTTTTCAAATGGCATCGCCTGGTGCTCCTAGAATTGCTCTGAAGTGCAATCTGCTGCAGCATTGAATATATGTATATATATTGTTAAACGTAAACATAAATTACAAGCAAAATTATGTTGGAGCAGTTCATATAGTAATCGATTTATCAAGGTGTATGATAGATGACATGGGGTGTTGGGGCACACTGTAAGGGCACATATGGCAGCATTCCACAATGTATTCATATGTACGTTGATTATAGGTATACGGTTGCAATTGTGGACTCAAGTGATAGTAAATAGCTGTATAGGTATAATCATTGCAAGAGATCTAACTCTTGTGGCGAGCCGACTATATAGAATGGCCGTTACATGCGCACAGTCGCGTGTCACAGTTACATTATCCGCCTCGTTTGGCGAAGACTTCCTGGGCTGCATGAACCGTACAAGGGAAAAGGAAAGAACACAAAGCATGATACATTCATGCTGTGTATGTGTTCATACAAAATCATAAGTCCCACTACCAATTGGTACAGCTCATTGGCAACTTTTCAGCGGATCTGGTGCATGGGGAAACTCTACCTCCATTGGCAGGTAGTAGAAACCCATGCCAACCTGACGCCATTTGTACTGGGCCGAGATCCAAAGAAGAGAAGAAGAGAAGAGGGGAGAAACAACAAAACATCCAAAAGTGATCCCGTCCTCCATATGTGCACTTTCTAACCCATGCTCCAATGACCATCATTCTGATAGTTTGTATCTCGGCATAGGTCTTTGTCGGCATATTCAGGGTGATAGAGAGCTTCCGCTAATGACTTGGCATCGATGGGAGCTTCTGCTGCCATCATCGGTCATAGGCGTCAGTGATCATTGACTGTATATGTCAATCACATCCTATTCGTCAATATCTAGTATGTAAGCTTCTCCCAGATGTTTATACTTACCAAATTCAAGCGCACCTGGGCTCTCAGAGCTCTCTGCAGTGATTCCCATGCTCTGGAGAATATATCATGCAGCCAGTAGACATCCATACTCGGCATTGACTTGTATATCCATCCTGATTCTGGAATGATCGTTTGAAGTGCGCTTCGGTGACCATCCGGTCGACTTCATCGTTGTTCTTGATAGGCAGCTCTAATAAAACGTTGGTTGACTTCTTGGTAGACATCATGGTCAACTTGTGGATGCGCTTTCGAAATGCGGCTTCAGTAGAATCTTGGTTGACTTGTTGGACTTTGCCGGTTAACATCTCAGTGGACTGATTCCCCATACGCTTTGACCTTGTCAGTAGGATGCATTTTTTGACCTGGGCAACCCCCAGTTTGAAGTGCATTGCTCTGTCGATGACTTAGACTCAAATCGGATCTTGATTCTCTTCGTGGTTCGGTAGACTCATGAACTTCAGTCAAATCTGGGTGATCTTTTCTGACCGACGCGGAATCTGGCAGCCTTCGTCTCAGGATTTCGGAGGTCATCAACTTCGCGTGTCTTTTGGCTGGTGTTGCCCGACTTCGCTTGCTTTGTCTCATTTTCCCACTCACATTCATCTCATGTTTGCAATTGCTATCGTCTCATTTTTCCACTCGCTTTTCTCATGCGTTTTGACTTGCTCTGGTCATTGACCTCCTTCGTGATTTGACTTGCTTCATGTTTCGACTTAGTCCACATTGACCCTTCAACTTCTGTTTGCTATTTCGGACTTCATGAGGTCCGTTCTTGTTGTCTCTGACTTAGGGCTCGGGTCATGATTCCTCTAGGTGGGCTTATTATCTTCTGGATACTAGGTAGGTATGTTGATTCTTCTGGTATACTTATCCCCGCTCTCTGGGTGCATGTATCGCCGCTGAACTTCTCTGTCATTATGTGCACCATGGCGCTTTACTCCGGCATCTTCGGTAGGGTCATCCCTCTCTTTGAATGTCGTTGCTCTGGCAACGACACATCTCCTCTAATTTGTATTGTAGCTGGGTTTGGTACTCGTCACCTTCCTTGATTCGGGTGAGGTGATAAGCGTTCGTGAGGTCCTGTCGAGCTTCTCCGGGCTCAGCGGGCCAGGATATTGGCTCTTCACCGTGGCTTGATTGAGGGGTTGGTAGCCGACACACAGCCACAGTCCGTGGTCCATCTTCGCAAATATGATTGGCGCTGGAACAGGCGACAACTGCTCCATGAATCCGGTGGCTAGGGTTGTTTCGAGGTAGGCATTGACACTGATCAACTCGACTTCTCTATCTTGCCCAGCCCTTGGTCCCACTTGCTCTTTCGGAGATTTCGTAGATCCGCGCAATCTGTGTGGTTCCTCATGGCCAGGTACCCTGTCATTTCCTCTCACCGTCTTCCTACACACCTGGAGCCAGAATCGCTCTTTCTCTCGGATTGGATTTGCATGCCGTGATAGGTGCGGTGCGAGAGTTGCCATTTAATTGCTGCATACGTCCACATAGTCTTTGTATCTCACGAGGATATGACAAATTTTGATATTGGGCTGGGATGCCACCTCCATCATCTGTTACCATCTCCACGTTAACTATGTCTGTTCCTATTCTCGTTAGCCATGTCTGCATTGTAGGGTGCTTTGGCAGAGTGGAGATGGGCGGGGGTCCCAGGTTGGCTGGATGAGACGGTTCATCACAATAGCCCACCCACGTTGTGTTTACATGTTTCGTGTCTCGGCCAGCCAGTAGTAGTCAACCAAGCACTGTCACTGTGTCACAGTTCTGCTGCAGATACTGCCGCAGCTCCTGCTCGAGCATTGAGAATCCCGGGGTTCCTCTCACTTTCGGTAATCCCTTCCAACGATGCTCCCAGTGACACTTGTCATTGTGCAAGTCATATCGTGAATGCCTCGACCACTTCCTTGCTACCTCAGAGATGACCGAATGCGGTAGCCCCGAGTAGTTGTATACCCCGAGGAAGGTGGTCCATTTGTGGTTGCCTGACCACATTCCAGCAGAGAACCTGCGCGAACAGGTTCGTGAATCTTCGCTCGTAGCGTTCCATTTGTCAGTCATAGGGATGTCAATCGACCTTTGCTCCAGTTGATTTCCGGGTTTCTTACCATGGCAAGCCCAAGACTAGGTTGTATGCCTTGATAGGGATGACAAAAACCTCAGATTCGTCAACCGGTTTCAGGTGCTCAAAATACTGAACCAAGAGAATTGCCTTTTGGCTCTCCTTTACAGACCTCATCACCTGGCCAGGGTGGAGTTGGATGTTGGTTCGTATGGTAGCTCGAGTCTCCTTAGGAGGCTCGGGGACATTCAGATGTTCATTCCACAGCAGACGATTAGTGCGTTGACTCGCTGCATGTTGCCATGTATAGTTGGTATGAGGAAGGTGTTATGGTCTCCGATGGCACAGCGAGTGCATTCCCGGCTCCCCTTGTTGCTTTCATAGACTTCCTTTGACAGCCACGGTGGTGGTGGTGATAAGTTGGCACGGCTTCCTCCACTGGGGTTATTGGACTTGTCTGATTTTGAATTCCCGGTAGTGTTTTTCACAGGATGGATGGTTGGAAGTTGCATTTCTTATCGCTGGCTTTCTGAGACTCCCAATTGTCTTTCCTGTTGCTGTTCTCTGGGCTTTTCGCTCAATTGGAAGCAATGTAGTTGCAACTGTGCTGACTTGCAATCGTCTCTCACCTGTGCCTTCGTTTGTCGGTATTGCCGATTCAGGGGTGAGATCAGGTCATTGATTTTACGTGCTCTGACAGATGATTGCACTCGATTGACTTGTAGAATTGATGTTCGACTCGACTACTCTATCGTATTCGGTTGCTATCATTGGCTGAATCAAACAGTCGAGGCCTGTAGTCGTAACAATTGTCGTCATTGCCAGTGACGCGCCTTGTGCCCCAATTGGTCTCTGACATCTTCTCCACTGCCATCACAGTGCTCAATTGAATGATGAAACAATCGATATCTGTGCTTCCAGTGATCATGATTAGATTTGTCGTTTTTAACACAGTAATCTCAATGGTAGAATATATGATGTGGCTAGTCAGTACAGGGGTCAACTCGTGAAATCCAGTGAGTGAAACGTATCAGTTTATTGAAACAGCGATAATAGTGTAAGGGCACATAAGCCAGGGTTAGGCCTTGCAGGCATACGTATGCTATTTTCTGGTATACGGTTGCAAATGTGGACTCGAGTGACTGTAAATAGGTGTATTGGTAAGATTATCGCGATAGATCCAACTTTTGTGGCGAGCCGACTGTATTGAATGGCCGTTTCCCGGCCACAGTCACATGTCGCTGTTACACACACTAAGAATTGCTTGTGTGCGAATACTGTTCCAAATTTACTGTCCCCCGCTGAGCATTGCAGAGGTCTCAGCTACTCTCAAAGTCTCCCGCAGATCTGTACCCGCTTTAAAATAATCCAATCATATGTGGTACATTTGTTGGGATCTCCATTGCACGTCCGTGACTGCAGATGCTTTGCATGAGCATCTGAGAATAGTCATGCAGCAACTGAGAGAACTTTGATAGTCTCCTGGGGGTGGCCTTGAAGCATCTAGAATTACTTAAAAGCTCCTGCAAGGTTGACTGGAGTGTGTGGGTGGTTTGCTTGTGGCTTCTGAATCATTTGACATTGTTCTCATGGACCACCTCAAAATGAGAAGCATTATTGGGATGTGGTACACAGAAAAAAACAATGCAGAGGACACCAGATTTGTACTAACCAAAATTGAGGAATCTCAATCCTGGTTAGGAAATGCTGATTGGATTTACACACTGCCAATCCCTGCTCCGGAATACCATATTCAAAGGGAAGATAATACCTTACAATTGTATAGTTAATGAAGTAGTGGCTTTTTCAATCAGGTTTGTCCACCTCACCAACAATGAGATTATATTGATATTCATGTGGGTAAAATATATCTGTAATCTTCTTTCTGGTTATATATCTGGGGAGTAAACAATATACCGTAGTAGCATTCAGCAGTAATATCTGGTAAGCAATAGGCTGATGTAATTAATGTGACTTTAGTTGGCATCAAAAGCTATTGGCAGTTTAACAACACCGGTAACAACTCTAATTCGGTGTTTACATTTCTGGAAGCTACAATAATACAATGTCATTTACCATTCAGAAACAGATATTATTGAACAATAGCACCATAATCTGGATTTGACACTAAATTTCAGAGTATTAATAAAATGATTAAATTATAAATTCTATAAAGATGGCTGTATTGACCAATCAAGTCCAAATGGTATGAAATAATGACTTTCACTATGTATATTGTTTAGTACTGAGTTATTATAATAGGTTTTATGTACAAGTAATTGAACAGAATGCAACTTTGAAAAGATCAGAAAATTGTAACCACTGTTTGGATATGAAGTACCCGGCCGTTCATATGCTTTGAGGGATACAACATTAAATAGACTGATGAAATCGTGTTCTATTAGAATGTTGTGGAGCTGTCACAAATATTGAGAATGAATTATCAGCTCTAATCAACATTGAATTTTGGGTGGATGTGACAGTCATGATAATGCTTCTGGAAACCTCACAAGCAGTCTTTCTGCTGTTAGAGAACATTCTGTTCTGAACTGGTAGTTTGCTGCACGAACTTCTAAGGTGACACTAGATAAGTTAGCCGGAATTTGTTCGATGTAGACTTTGAATACTGGAATAAAGAACATGGTATAACTGCAGGTAATTACCAATAATCTGTAAGAGGTGAGCAAGCTATGGTTGTATGATTGTCAACCAGGTGCATTTTGTTACAGGGAACCTCTACGAGTGTGTGATAATTATTCGACTGGCAGACTGGAACTGTCAAGCAATGGAGTTGACTGGACTGATGCAGTAGCCTTTGGATACACATGGGAGTGCAGGCAACACATTTGGAAGTTGACTGGCCAGATGCAGTTACCTTGAGCTGTATCTGGATATACTTGTGACAAATTTGGAAGGACACTGAAGTACTGATGTCAACATGAGGAGCATTAGGGAATACAGAATAAAAACTTAACAGCCAGAAGAATCCACTGAGAGCAGACTGCGGAAAACAATATATTCTTTAAGAATTCTGCAGATACATCTGGAAATCATAGTTACTGCTCATTTTTAGACAGTTTTGCAATGTGTATTCAGTTTGTATTTTTGTTTACATTGCAGCATATCTATCTATCTATTTATATATGGTCTTTGGGATAGGCCGCAGTTGGTGCTTATGCACAATTGAATGCACCCCTGGAGATAGCAGGTGAAATGACATAGAGATACACTGTGATGGCTAAATCACATGAATATAGAGATCAATCTGTTGGGTATAATGATGTAACATGCAGATGTGCTTGGATTTGTATTATGGTGTGAACTTAGAGATACACTTGGAGGCTGTAATTGTGTGAGTATGGATATGCACTTGAAAGCCATACTTATGTCCACTTAGATATCCACATGGACAATATAATATTGTGAACTCACAGATGCACTTTGAAGGTGGTTATAATGTGAACTTGGAGATTGAATTGAAGGCAGTGATCAGTCTAGTTTGAAGATGGACTTTGAGGCCATAATTGATCATATTTGGAGATGCTCTTGGAGTCACATATTGTGCTCAATTGGAGGTGCGCTTAGTGGTAGTTGATTTGGAGTTGGATAATCAGAAGGGGGATGAATTGGTGGCTGAGTCTCTATTCATTGGTGATCATGCAATCTCTGGTGTATGCCAAGAGTAAACTTCGCATTTCAGCTCAGGGGGGGATGGCTACACTCAGGTGTTGACTTGATATACTGAGAATGGAGGGAGTTGGGCTGTGAGCAGAAGAGAGTTAATCTGGGGGTAATTCTGTACAATAATTTATTATAGACATGGTGTGAACTCCTGACCATTGCATGGAGAGATAGTAAGGGATGACTTAACTTTGTACTTCCATATGATGGTAGTGTTGTAAACAAGAAACAGAGATATTGAAATAATGGCAATAATAACACTGAAGCAAATAAGGCAATGCTGGAAACCTGTAGTAAAATCTGCCTAATTGGGTCTAGGCCATATTGGATTTGGGAACATACCTACTGAATGAAGAGTCATGCATTTCACATCATGTATGGTACTTTCAGTTACATGCATAATTCCCTTTAGTCCCCATTTCTCATGATGATTTCCCCAATCTCCTTTCATCTCTATCTTGCATTGCCCTCTTTCTTCTCCACAACACCACTGTTACAGGAAAATACAATGTTAAGTTGCACCTCTCTATCTCTGTATTTCATGATTAGTAGTTATTTTTGAATACATACTCAAACTGAGTGCAGACTCAAACCAACTCCAGAATCAAACCATAAACAGAATCAAACCAAGTACAGGATTAGAAAAAGTTCAGAATCAGACCATGTGCAGAATTACACCCAGTACAGAATCAACCCAAGAACAGAATCAACCCAAGTACAGAATCAACCCAAGTACAGAATCAACCCAACATCAACTGCCTCATACTCTCAGCAAGTGTCTCATGTCTTGGTGCACAATATTGAACTTGACTCTATACATTTGCATAATCTCAAGTTAATTAATGAATTGAGTCTCAGTTCCCATTGTGGCTCCCATTTAATCTACTGCTTCCACAGAGCCAGCATTTATGAACACCTCCAATTTTGCTCGATTACTGCCCCCAAATTGAGTTTCCACATGTGCTTGATCACGGCCTCCAGTGTGTATCTCAGCTTGCATGATTACAGCCCCAAAGTGCATTACAAAGATTGCTTGAACAGGGCCTCCATGTTGATCTCTATGTTCACTCGATCACAGCCCCCAAGTAACTCCTCTCAGTTTATTTGATCATCTGGAGCTAGTGCATCTCCCCACCCACACAATGATGGCCTCCAAGTTCACCTTCACACATGCATGATCACTGCCTGCATGTACATGTCATTGTGTATACGACAATAGACTCCAAGTGTATACCCAATACCCACTCGACCATGTCCTCCAAGTGCAACTAGAGCCTTGTTTGATTACACTCTCCAAGTTCTATCACTAAGTAAACACATTTTTGGCCTCAAAGTCCATCTCCATCACCCGACTGCCATCATCCATGCTTCTAAGAATAGATGTAAAATCAACAATCACACTATCAAAGTACATGTTTAAGATAACTTGAATACACCCTTCAAGTTCACATGGCCAGTACCTCCAAGTATATTTCTCAGTTCACAGGGTCCCAGCTTCCAAATATTACACCTGGTTTGCTTGATTACCGTCTCTGTGTGTATTTCTTGATTCACCCAATCTTGGCCTCCATGTTTGTACAATTACAGCTCCCATGTTATTCACTTACAATACTCAATTATCCTCCTGAGGTGCTCCTCTGATTGCACTGAATTATTATTTGCAGCCAGATAGACTGTATATATATAAACATACACTATGATAGATAATGCATGCCACAATATGAAGTGTTGTAAGTGTGAAATACAAATATCTAACATATATATATGATATACACAATGACATACAGTTATTGGACCCCGGATACAAAGTATTGCTGCAGTGAAAATACAGGACCGAGTTTACGATCTCCTGCACATCTGCCCAGATTGTCTTGGCTGTTCTCAAGGCCTCCTGCTGACCTGTCCAGAGTTCTCAGCTACTGCAACATTTGACCAACCTGTGAGTCAAATTTTGTCGCATCCTGAATGCATACCCATCACAATTAGTGCTTCCCAAACTAGCTGAGAATACTCCTACACCATCTGGAAACGTTTGGTTTAACTTCAAGCGGGCCAGAGAGTGTGAGGAATCATTTACAAATCTGGGTGAAATTAACTTGATTGTCTACAAAGCTTGCATGTGGCTTCAAGACTAGGTAATATTTTGTGTATGTTGATTGCTCCACACCATCACCGATATACCTTCCGCATTTCAGAATATCTCATCCAAGTATATTCAGCTGTATTGCGGAATTCTTTGTGTAACATCAAATCAATGTCTTGGAAGATTGGATGACCAGGCGAGCTGTTGGTAATAAATACTGTATGCTATGTCAATTTTCAAATGGAAGTATTACTTATTCTGCATCTTTCAATACATTGATATAATCAGACTTAGTTAGAAGCAATACATAATAATGTTGAGCTGAATGGGTGTCCAGATATCACAATATGGAAGATAACACTGCAATATACATCTTGTGGAGTTAGCTCCATTAGTCGTTTATCGACTTTATGTAGTTGCAACCTCTCTTCACATGATTGAATAGACACACATTGTCATGCATATGCACATTCTGGACTCTGCTAGTATCTGCCCAAGCATTACAGGTTGTAAGCTCTGCCATTTAAAAGGAAAATAACATGCAATACAAACTGTGGTTGAATTGTAAAAGTCAACATTATTACAGTGAAATGTCGCCACCATCATCAGCACAATGTAAGTCAGTCCAGAAGCCCCATGCAAACCTCCCCAACACCCCAGTTGATCTCACCAGTACTCTTAAGTACTTCCTGATGCTCCCAGGCCCACATGAAGCTAAACACAGTGCTTTCAGACTCTGGAAGAGTATTCTCAGGTGCTCCTGAAAGCACTTGCAGTTATGGACATGCATTCAGGATTCTATGATATTGGACTTATATGAAACTGAAATTTTTGAAGAAGCTGAGATTGCTGGGAAGGTCTGCAGCAGACTTTGAGAGCAGCTGGGACCTTGGTGCAACTCAGCAGGAGACTTGGTGCCGGATTGTCACAGCAGTGCTTCTTAAGGTTCCATCAGCACAAAGCATTTCTTCAATCATCTTTGTTTTTGTTAAGCTCGCACAATTTGGTAAATCATAATATCGCATTTATCATCTATCTAAGTTACTCTGTATATGTACATATGGTCAATCTGGCCACAGACGGTATTCAAGCATAATCAGAGGAGCACCTGGAGATGCTGATTCTGACAACTTAGAGATGCCCTTGGATGCCATTGTGGTAGGAAAATTCATTTCTCACCACCACCTCCACTCAGTTTGGCAGGGGGAAGCTGGTGGGAGCCATATGGGAATCCAGGGAAACAGACACTGATTGAGCGATGGGGGGGGTGTGAGGTGATTCAGGCATAACGGAGATGAACTGAGTGACAGGGATGATATATTGGCGAGACCACAGGGTAGATAGACATCATCCCATTCTACACAGTACAGAATCAATCTTTCCCAGCTCTTAGCCCCACGCACTCTTGCTGAGCTTTCATAGATCGATGCAATTCATGCAGTCCCTGAAGAAATCTTGCCAATCCTTCGAATATCCACGCAATGTGTGTGGTTCAGTATCATTGAGTACCCCTTCATATCAGCTCACCATCCGCATACACTCTTGGAGAAAGAACTACTGATCCTCACGGATACTCTTCAGATGTTGTGAGAGACATGGCAGAGTACGGATAATGGGCTCCCAGCTTGGTAGCTCCGCCCATTCACCACACTGAGATTGAGCGAGTTTGGAGATGCACTTAGAGGCCGGGATCCTGTGAACTCAGAGATGCTCTTAGAGGCCAACATCCTGTGAACTCAGAGATGATCTTGGAGGCCGAGATCCAGTACACTCAGAGATGCACATGGAGGCCATAAACGAGTGAATTTGGAGATGCACTTGGAGGCCATGATGGAACGGGTTGGGAGATACACTTGGAGGCCAATGATTGGTTGAACTCAGAGATGCACCTGGTGGCCATGATTGAATGGAATTGGAGGAGTACTTGGAAGTGGTCGATCAGGAGAAGGTCAATTGGGAGGCAGGACAGGAGCGGGGCCTCTATTCATTACTTAACTTGTAATTGTGGGGCTGTGAAGAGTAGAGTACCACAAGGTTGGTGGAGAGATAAGCAATGAGAGATTAGAGCTTTCCTATAAGCAGGGGAACCAGTCATTGTTGAATTGATGCCGCACTCAGTGTATGCTGTACCCGGTGTTACCTCTTGAACATGGTATAGGGAAAATGACACAGATGACTTTATGTCGTGTTCTCAGGTCATGGTAGAGTTGAGGATGAGAATGAGAGAGATGAGAGGAGATGGGGGAAATCATCATGAGAAACAGGGACTAAAGAGAATGTCATGTGCAGGTCAATTGACCATTTCCAATATGGCAGGTAAGAATACTGATATGAGGCATTATATATCCAATCAGGCAAGTCATGCCACAGTTTTCCCACATTGCCTTGTATCCTCCATATTGGTCCCATCTTCATCCTCCCTCCCCATATCTCATCCTCAACTGTACCATCACATGAGAAAATGAAGTTAAGTGATCCCTCTCTATATCTCCATGCCATGATTATGAGTTAACACCCAGTACAGCATCCACCAAAGTATGAATGTCTCTCAACCAGTCTCCCTTCATTCTCACAATTACAAGTTTGACCGCAGATGGTATCAGCATCTCCTGGCATGCTTCGCTACAGATCAACTGACCCAAGCCAGGTCATTGAGAGAGCTCAAAGGTAACATCAACATGTTAGATTCCCACGGTTGGGAGTTAACTAACTGTTGAATTGAGTATGACCACCTGTCATGCCTCCCACTGGACCACCTCTACCTTGACTAGCTCCAAAATCTCCGCCAATTTTGCTCGATAATGACCTCCCAGTGCATCTCGAAATTTTCTGAATCATTCCCTCCCAGTTTGGTCAATTATGGCGACCAAGTGCATCTTCAGACTCACTCAATCACAGCCTCCGAGTGAATCACCAAACTCGCTCAATCACAGCCTCCATGTGCATCTCCAAACTTGCTCAATCATGGCAATTATGACCTCCCAGTGCATCTCCTCAGTCACTCAATCATGGCCTCCAAGTTTGGACGATTATCACCTCCAAGTGCATATCCAAACTTGCCCTATCATGGCTTTCAAGTTCACAAAATAATCGCCTTCAAGTGCAACTCCAAACTCATTCGATTACGCCCTCCAAGTGCATCTCCTAGTTCCTTTGATTTCGGCCTCCAGGTGCATCTCCACACTTGCTCAATGACGGCTGGCAAGTGCGACTCTAAATTTTCTTCGGTGTCATCTTTAGCTGCACCTTGAATTGCTCTCAAGCACCGCCTGCAGCCAGGCGAGATATACCATGGGTAGATAGATAGCTACATAGATACCTAGCTACATAGATGGAAATACAAACAGAATACATGAGTTTTAAAAATCATGTAGCAATAAGTAGTAACCATGATTCCCAGGGGCACATGCAGCATTCCGAAAGGAGATGATGTTTTTCCCAGACTGCTCTACAGTGATTCGAGGTGCTCCCAGGCTGGTCACCTACCCTCCCAGGTGATCCCAGGCTTCTCCCCAGCACACCCAGACTTGTCGCTAGTGTACCCAGGTGGTCCACTGGTGGTCACCGGACCTCCTATGTTCTCACAGAATTGTTGCCAGTGCTTCCCTGGTGTACCTGAAAGCCACTGCATTGGTCCAGACAACTCTGGGATTCGACTACCCTGGAATTCTGGTCTGACAACTCCCAAACACTCCCAGAGGCTCCCAGTGACAAAAATACATTTTGTTGATGTAAAATGACAGCTATACCAGATGAGATAATCACTAAACTCAATTGACAGAATGCTGCCATCGAGTAGAACAAAGGGCTCACAACAGATACACTTCTAATACCAACTGCAGAACACGGTGGCAAAGATGGGAAAGGCAGCAATGGTGCAACAAAGAATAATGGTATAAGGGAGATAATCAAGGTAATGGAAAAATGAAAGGCATGCAGATGTGCTATCATAGCCAGAGTAAAGTGCATATTGCCAAGATATACATGTGCAAGATGTGTAGTCTTCTTTCCAAAGCTGCCAATAGTGGATAAAGTGAAGTAACAGTGAAACTGACTCTCAATATGACCATCAAGAAGTGTTGAATGGTGGCTTGATCCGATGCTCCCCACTATGAATAGTTCATCAATTGCAGCGGCACAGTTCACATCTCTCAACATTGATTTGTATTGTCTACCTATAGCAATCATCTGCCAATTATAAACAGAGTTAAGTAAATCAATGGGCTACCATTTGCAGTGACATTTAGAAGTGTTTAGCTGAGTTGTCAACTACCAGATAGAACCACAGAATCATTCATATTCAAACAGTGGTGTATTAGCCATTACCACTCACACCCTTTTGACAGTAAAATATCATGGACAAGAATGTTAAAATCACATTGCTGAATGACTATAGTCCCTACTTCCAAACTTCACTATGTAGGATGATTGCTATTGGAGATCGGATTATGGGACAATTCATTCAGGATTGAGTTCTGGATCAAGTAATATATTCAATAACATAATACTCCCATCAGCAAACATTCTTATACCTGGTTGCACTTCAGACTACACTGGATATATCTCAGTACAATATGGGGCAGCACAAGTTATTGTAATATGCTTTCGTACATATAGGACCAATGACCTTGAAATGGTTTTCAAATGTTATTGCTGATACATCCAATGTGAATGGATGTGGAATAGCACCTGTTGAATTTAATGCAAATGGACAAGAAAACCTTTGACTACAAATACAACTTCTCTTGCCACAAAGAATCTGTAGCTGCATTGCATGGAGATACACCGTACATTGGAAATAGACCTCAGAGTAGGTCGATACATTATTCACATTAACCAATGTGCCACTTTGTATAGGGCTGAGTACGTATTAACATTCAAGTGGAAAGCTCTAGAGAAATTCAAAGAATAGAAGGCTGTTGGAGAAAAGTAGTCAGGAAACCAATGGAAGCAATGTCACATAGATGGAGGTCTTCAAAGATGTTGGCAGAATACCTAAAATCTGTCTGAATCTTAACTCCTACAACTACACCCTACTTTCTGTTGTCAAATGAAGTTATCAAACATCAGCAGAATGGACTTTAGTCACCAGAGGTCTGCGGAAGTACTTGACAGCAGTCAGCGTATTAGCTTCCAAGAATAAAATTGGTGAGAAATTCAGACTGTTGAAGAGCAGTCGAGCAAGACTTTGGAGCAACTAGAACAAGTATTAACACAAGTATCGAGAAAATGAAAGCAATGGCAGAATGTTTGAAGGCATGTCAACTGGCCAGCCAGAATTTTATAACCCTTGGAAATATCATCCAACCAATATGGGAATGTCTAATAAACAAACTCAAATATCCCAGTCTTGAAACATCAGCAACAACTCTAGTTTCCATCAGAAACACCCGGGTGTTCTGGACGGCTCTGACGGCTCTGACGGAACCTCGTACTCGCTGACGGAGAATTACATGCTTCCCGTTGCATAGCATCAGTAGAATGTATATTAGTCATTGGAAGCCTCCAGCAGTGTGTGAGAGGATGTGGAGTGTAAACTTAGATGCGTCAATTTCAGGAGAGTATCGGACCCTGGGAGGGCATTCCTGCCGGCCTTCAGAGTAACTGAGAGCGCCAGCGACAAACCTGGGAGCGCCGGCGACATGTCTGGGGGCACCTCGAATCGCAGTAGAGCAGTCTGGGAAGAACAACATCGTCTTTGGGAATGCTGCTGGAGCGCCTGGAAATCATAGCTACTACCAATCATTCAACGATTTTTAAAACTTCACTTTGTGTTCTCATCTATGTATCTATGTATCTATATAGCTCACCATCTACACACGGTATATCTGGACTGGCTGCAGGTTGTGCTTGAGAGTGTTTCGAGGTGCGCCTGAAAATGACGATCAAGTGAACCCAGAGATATACTCTGAGGCCGTGATCGAGCGACTTTGGAGATGCATTTGGAGGAGGTAATTGAGTGTATTTGTAGATACACTTGTAGGCCGTGATCGAGCGAGTTTGGACATATGGACTTGGAGGTTAGGATCATGCTAACTTTGAGCCCGTAATCGAGCGAGTTTGGAGATGCACTGGGAGGCCATGATTGTGCGAACTTGCAGGCTGTAATCGAGCGAGTCTGGAGATACACTTGGAGGCCGCGATCAAGCGAGTTTGGAGATGCACTTGAAGGCCGTGATTTAGCAAGTATTGGGATACACTTGAAGGCCATGATCGTGCAAACTTGCAGACTGTAATCGAGTGAGTCTGGAGATACACTTCGAGGCCTCGATCGAACGAGGGAGGAGATGCCCTGGGAAGCCTTGATCGAGCATGTTTGGAGATACACTTGAAGGCCGTGATTGAGCGAGGTTGGACGAGTACTTGGAAGCCGTGATTGAGCGAGATAGGGGGTAATCTTGGAGCCCGTGATCGAGCAAGATTGGACAAGTGCTTGGAGGTGGTCAATTGACGGTGCACCGCGACTCAACTCGTCAGTTAGGTAACGCGCAACCGTGGGAATCTGACAAGGTGACTTTACCTTTGAAGCTCATATGGAGGACTGGCTGTTGGCGGTCGATCGGTAGGGAGGTACGCCGGAAGCTAAAGCTACATTCAGGGGTCAACTCGAAATCGTGAGAATGAATGGACCACAGACAATCTTAGGTGTATGCTGTACTCGGTGTATGCTGTACTCGGTGTATGCTGTACTCAGTGTATGCTGTACTCGGTGTATGCTGCACTCAGTGTTGACTCATGATGATGGCATGGAGAGATAGAGAGGGATGACTTAACTGTGTGTTCTTGCGATGATGGTAGAGTTGTGGACGAGAAGGAGAGAGATGAGGGATGCAGATGAGAACGATACGGAGGATACAACCGGCTATGAGAAATCAGGGGTACAACTTGCCTGGTTGGGTTTGGAAGACCTCGTGTCGATGTTATTACCCGCTGGATTGGGACTCATACCTGCCGTATCTGGGATGGTCAAATGAGTCGCACACGAAATTCTCTTAAGTCCCAGTTTTTCATGATGATTTCCCCCATCTCTTCTGATCTCTCTCTTTCTTGTGCTCAACTCTGCCATCACCTAAGAACACAAAGTTAAGTCATCCCTTTCTATCTCTCCATGCAATAATCACGAGTGAACACCGAGTACAGCATACACCAAGTACTACATCATCCCAAGCTCAACAGTGTTCCGCTGCTAGCCAGTTTCTCATCACTCTGTGGATGTTGTACTGAACTCTCCACATTCCCGCAATTACAAGTTAACCACTGAATAGAGTCTCAGCTGCCATTGCGCCACCCTCCAAATTGACCGCCTCGAAGTACTCTTCCAATCTCGCTCGAACATAGCCTGCAAGTGCCTCTCCAAACTCGCTCGGTCACAGCCTCCAAGTGCATCTCCAAACTCGATAGATCACAGCCTCCAAGTGCCTCTCTACGTTCACCCCCTCTCGGCCTCCCAGTGCATCTCCAAACTCGCTTGATCACGGCCTGCAAGTGCATCTCTGAGTTCACTCTATCTCGGCATCCCAGTGCATTTCCAAACCCGATAGATCACGGCCTCCAAGTGTATCTCCAAACTCACTGGATCACGGCCTCCCAGTGCATCTCTACACTCGATCGACCACTGGCTCCAAGTATATCGTTAAGGAGTGACGTTGGGTGTACGGAGATACAGGGGTACCGGAGGTGGAATGAGTGATGGTGGGTGTAGGGAGATAAAGGGTAAACAGAGGTGCAATGAGCGACGTGGAGTATATATTCGGGAGATCCCGGGGTAGATAGACAGCTTCTCATTTTCATCTCATCTTGTCATACAATTAAAATACACACTCTAACATTCCCAACTTCTGGTATCACTCGCTCTTTCCATGGATCTACGCAATTGTGTGGATCCTCACGGCCAGGTAGTATCATATCTACTCACCTCCTTCCTACACTCCTCGAGCATAATGTACAAGGAACGAGAGCAGAGATTTTCGCAGAGTCACCTATTGGATTGCAATCCTGATGCAACCATGTACCCAATGAACCCATTTCGACGTATGGTTACAGTTGGCCACTACGCCAGAGTGTTCGTTTAAAATAGAAGACCGACAGAGCGAGAAGAAACGGCAGAACAGCAATCAGAGGACAATATGCAACGCGATGTGTGGTATTGACGCTGGGTGAGGAGTAATCTGCCACCCGGGTGTCCCTGACGGCTCTGAGGGAGCGCATACACTCCGACTCAGCCATTCCGCCTGGAAGGAAATGTTTTTCTCTGGTGAACTTTCATTTGAAGTGCTGCCAACATCATTTGAAACTAACCAGGTGTACATGAACATTGATTATCCTCTATGGCTAATATAATCTATTGATTATTGTTCATTATTAACTTTTAACTCATTCTATAATAGCTAATATCTTCTTTAAGAGATTCATTTTGCAATTGCTACTTTAAGGAATCAAAGAAAAGCATGGCTTATTTAACAGTTCAAAATGGATTGACTGGTACAGTAACTCAACTAAGTACTCATATGATATTATTTAAACATTGAGTCAATATTGTTCACTCTCTCTCCCATCACATCAGGGCTCACAAAAGAAGGAATACATAATTTGTCCAATGCACCAAGAACTTAGAGGTACACTTTTTGATTGGTGATAATTCATACCTGGTGCAGGGGGGAGTGAAATTCAATTCCAAAATCACTTGGCTTAATTTATGATATCCATTAAAGGTGTAATAACATGTAAGCTGCCTGAGTATCATAAATGGAGTTTGAAAGATATTGCGGTAAATTTATGTGAAAATGGTGTGTGCCACCGGGAAAAGAGTACAACCAGATGGTGAGTGTTCAATGGGACAGAGAAGTGTAGAAGGTGATGGTAAAGTGGAGGTTGACATAGAGAAGTACGAATCCAGGTTGTGATGTACTTATGGGGATTCATGGGCACATTTCCTCGCGAAGGATGGTCCAGCCAGTAGGTTAGGCACCTAGTCTAATAGATGTGAATTGAAATATGAGGGAAGTATGATGTGGCCCAGTGAAGTTTGATTAATGAGAACAGTGACTTTCACTGTTAACATGATAATCAGAAAAGAGTACAATGTCCCTGGATGATCATCATCAAACGATACCACCAATATGTTCTTCCCAGTGGCATATTCGGAATGTACATATTGAACAGCTATGGCTGCCAGCCATCCAGTCTGTGGAGCTATGAGTTGCAAGAACTGAAATGTGGTAGGCTGGTACCCCAAGCTATTGATAGTAAAGAAAAATTATTAGTAAACTAAATTCAACACTTCCATTTAAGTGAACAATGATTTCTTATAGTCCATGACCTTTGAGAAATAAGCAGATTAAAATAGACACTCTATAACCTACATTCAAATCTCAGTCTCAGAATTTAATTGCCTTTGATTACTAAGAACCCCAGATAAAAGATCTTCATTTGCCAGTTGTCCTCAAATGGTACAAATCTTTCATTTAACTATTATATATTATGGGCCATAGTTAATATTGTAAGTTTAATTCAGGAGCATTCAACAGAAATGAATATTCAAAGGTTGTTGTATTTGAGAATCAGTATCAAATGATGAACCGCCAGCCATTGACATACAGATTGTATATCTAGAAAAGTACCTGCTACCACCTGCTGATGATCCTGAGTATCAATTGCTTGTATTCCACTCACTGTAAGCCATCAAATGAATCATATCTGATATTTTTAGCCAAGGAGTCTTTAGGAATATAGTTACTTTCCTGAACCTTTTTGCCAACTCACAAACAGCATATTGTTATAGGTGAATATTGTGATCTCCACTAGTCTTTGGTTGCAGAATATTCTTGTCCCCACTAGATATAGATATTGGAAACACCTCAGCACATTCACAGAGAGACATGTAAAATTATTTGATGGTTGATATTGAACATTGAGCTATTGAGGTGTATTAGCCCCCACTAGTTTTCAGAAAGTTTGAAGTGCAGGGTATCCTATGACCGCATCATCATATCTCCATCTGATTGGCAGTGATACTATTCGAGTTGGATAAACCATGTGCTTGCCAGCCCGGCATAGAGGTAGAATGTGCTAGGTGTAATCTGAAGTATCTTCAGTAATGGTGGAAGACAATATGGACTCTGTTCGGTTCTCACTATCATCATCTCTTATCACCGGGTTAGCATCTGCATTGTGCTTCTCAGCGGCAATTGATTCCCAGTGAGTAGTCATCTTCTGGAAAGTACATGCTGGTAGGAGTCGAAGTGAACAAGTCGATAGACAATGAACATCAGTGTGTTCCATATATATATGAGTGCTCTCAGGGTGTAGTTTTTGATTCTTCTGTCGGTAGTGATTCCTCACCTGGCTGGCAAAGGAAACCAGATTGATAATGTGAAGATTTAGTTGGTGAATGTAAATAGACAGTATAGATGGGTAAATATAGTATCCAGTGTAAATAAATAACAGGAAAATAATGCAAAGAAGTTGCACTTGATTGAGGTGGATGCAATTTGCAGTCAGTCTGGAAAGAGTCTGGGAGAGTTGATTTAAGTAGTGCATGATAATATTGCAGATTTCTGCAATGTTTTGTAATTCTGCAAGTGTCTGGTGCACCAGAATAGCTGAATTTGTAATACGCAATGCTCAACCTAACCAATGTGATTATATACTGTATTGATGTAACATTTGGAGTTAGGTTTAAGCCAACATATCAGAAATGAAATATGTTTAACCTGAACAACTCAAGTTAGTCTCATAGTTCTAACATTAACGACCCAGTGTAGCCAGCCAAATAGAGTACTGCGAAAACAATTCATCCCAATTCCGCTTCAATATGCCTTCTCCAGAGCTAGTCATTTTTGTAGTACATATTGGAATTGAGGTGGCTACAGAGCATGGAAGTGTAGATTTATTCAGAAAATGCAGATCTTATATAGAGCGGGAATTTTGGTGAGTATCAATGGTTGACTGGTAAGTGATACATCTGAGTTCGTCGCTGATAACGGATAAATCTGAACCTTTATGTGTGGTATGTTCATTGCAAGAACAGTCCATTATCATGATGTTCAAATGTATTAGGTTTCCATAGCTATTTCTGTGAATAATAAGGCAACATCATGGGTAGAACATTATGTTCTGCCCTTGATCTGGATTATATCTGCTAAATATCTTTCCAATCAGAATGCAGTCATCATTAGGTGACGTGTACTTAGGTGTACAGACAAGAGTTTCAATAAACAGAATGAACAGTCAGATACAATAAGATTGATGGGAATTTTAATCGATTCCAGTTCTCGTCAATGCAATGATGTTAGCAAATAAATCATATATAAACACTCACATTCATATGTTATGCATAATTTCTATTAAACAATGCATCGCTGAACAACAAATTCATTATGAGTCTCACTGATACATAGTGGACATAATATAGAAAATGGGGTTGAAAGATATATATAAGAAACTGATAAGATATCACAGTGAAATGATGTGTTATTGCATGTAGTTCTGAGGAATTTAGCTACAGCAACCTTGAACCAGTATGCAGTGTTCAAGTGAATGGCTGGAATTGTTGGCTTGCCTTATATTGTTGACACAAGCTGTTATCACATGGTGGACTTTGTACATGTTTGCATATGGAAGTTGGTAGAAATCACATTGATCAGGCATCTCATCATTCCATAAAAAGTAGTTTAGTCCAGTTACTAGTCACTGACCGAGTTACTGAATCGAGATTGCCTTTCAAGATTGGCACACTTAGAACACTCTTGATAGAAATCAAATCATATAATCAATTTTCAGTTATTGTAATCAATGCCCCAAGTATACAATTTCGTCAGATTCCGGTTAACTCTTCAGAAGTAGGATTTTGAAATTCTGCCTGTTTGATTAAGTTTAGTATACACGGTTTGTATGCAATGCTGGTACCCTGCTGATTCACAGAGCAGAAACACCCATTTGGGATACTGTTGTTGGATGGTATCTATTGATGATACCCAAACAACTGAAGCTATTTTAGGATGCTGAAAATACAGCTCAATGTGAACTACTTAGTCAACATTAATGTATGTGAGGTTACTAATAAACCATGGCTGGGTATTAACAGCTAAGTATGTAGTGGCTATCTTCCTTCAAAGAATGGTTGACAAGGATTATTTCGGCTACGGTATTTCAGTGGCAGCCTGTATATACCAATCAAGTGTAAATTTAAATATTAGCTGAGGCTGAACAGAATGAGTCATCTGCATCTCAATGTGTAGTGTCTAATAGATATCAATCTGTCTGTATTGCAGCCACAGATTTTAAACCATTCTGGGTGAAAGGAAATATACTTTCAATAAAGCAAAAGGATATATTCCAGTGCAGTACCAAGTGGGCATGTACACTCTGGTGGCTGATGCAAAGCATGGAGGCATGCCTGTACTAGAATCATACATCAATACTATATTTTGGCTTGTTCCACTTGATTTCATAAATACAATCTCTAGGTGGTTTGTAATCTGTGACAATCAAGCTTTACTGGATTGTGGATCTGTGGTGTACCTGAACTCCAATTATAAGCTAGGAAATATTCAGCTGCACAATCATTAGATAGGCCAGTACTTCCTATGCCAGGATATATAATTTGACACATGAACTCATTATTGCCCAGGCACTCAGTATATAACAGTGTGAATTGAGAATGGTGTACTAAATCTGTCATGATGAAACTCATGCAATGTGTATGATGATTCTCTGATATACCAGACAATAATTAATTTGACCATTGGGGTTTATTAAATATTGAAATTCTTACATTGCCTTGAATTTCTGATAAATATTAAATATGTCACAGATAAATTATTAGGATTCCTATCACTAACCCAAGCATCATAGTACCATAGTATGCATTGATTTTTGATAAGCAGAGTCAGATGTCTGAATTTATAGAAACTGTCCAGTAGTATCATAATTATTTTGTCAATGATCAATATATAATACAGCTGAGTTTGACTCAGTCAGTTACATCACAAGAAAAATATTCAAAATAACTCTCCACTATTTAACCGGAATACCTACTTCTTTACCAATTTGAACATCAAAAGAGGCTTTGTTTTTATACATCACATGAGTGAGTTTCACTGGACTTTATCTCATATCACTCACTAATAATTGTGGCACTTAAAATGGAGTTATACTCTAACCCGTATTAATTCAATTGACAGATGTGCTAAACAAATGATAGATTTGGACTCTATTGCAATCTGATAATATTGTATTGGTTGAATATTTGAATAGGTATATCATAATTTCACTACATTGATGATATATTATTATAAACCATCCTCCCTGTCTAATGGCAAGGTATTTCCATTCTCTAGAAGCAGCATTATACAGTTCTGTGAAGACAGCAGAATAGTATGTATTATTAAGGTGAGGACCTTAACTTCACTCAATAGACGGTGCAGGACTTTCATTTGAACCTCTTTTGAATACTGGTGGAGGTTGCTTGCCTGGGTATCATAGCCATCAGGACCAGTAATTAGTTGCAATGAGTCTGGATATCTGTTTTACCCCAGCCAGACTACCTATTCAAGTACCTAGTACTGCTCATTTGATACCTAGACTTGCAGTGTTATTACAATCAGATATGCTGCTGTAACATTATGGCCACTCCCAGCCATTTATGGTGTAGTGATAAAGACACTGCAATTTGGTGAATTTTGAAACTTGAGCTGCATTTCTGTGTGATTATTGTTGCCCATTTTTGCATACATGTAGAAAATATCAAAATTATCCACATAAAACTTTGGTAACCTCCACTTCAAATGACAAACCAATCCAGCCAGAGTACAAAAGAGCACAGCAATCTATATAGAAGGTGTACTGGTAAATATGTAGTCATTTCTTTATATTGAAAAAGGAATACCTTATTTGCTACTTCATCTCAATCATGTTCACAACACTCTGCTTGTTCAATGATAATAATTGGCAGAAATGTTTCTCTCAGCCTTTGCTATATTGGAGAATCCAACCAATTATCCAATATGCAATTCATTATACAACTGTCCATAAAAGTCATTGCCATCTTTAGAGTCTCCCAGAACTAAGTACAAATATTCTAGCCACCATCAAGTACCCACAGTACTCATAAAGCAATATGCACAGTGTATCACTCCGAAACCCTCTTTGGTTGAACTTGCTCATTGTCAGTACATTTGAGATCAACACACTCTGCATTCAGCTTCACAATTCCACTCAGTGGTGTCTCCTCTAGATGTTACAGTTCCTACAACCTCATAATTATCTTGGGCTTTGCACTTTGTATTACTTGGTACACTGCATACTTTTGGGCTTCATTGTCTTCAATCAGAATGGCATGTATATAACCCTTTACAGTCTAATAACACTCCATTGCACAATGCTTTTCAATAACAGTATTATCCTCAGGATCTTCAAAAGTATCTGAATGCAGCCACATCCTCTCATAATGCCAAAGACAGGGTGCATTGCATCCCATCACAGCTGTAAGTTGCAGCTTGAATGCAATTTGAGCAGTTACCACAATTTGGCAGGCTGAACAGATTGCTATGTTATATGGTTGAGATTCATTAAGAATCTCAAAACTTCATGAACAGTGGTTGATTTGGCAATAGCCTGAAGGTTGTGCTTTGAATATTACAGTATTAAATGAAACAAGAAGTGTATTACATCAGGTTTCAAGATCATCAATGCTGGTAATCTGATTATTGTCAGTGGGATTTACAATCCACTAGTCAAACAAGTTCTCCAAGTTGAACGAAGTCCCACATGTCATCCCATCGATGATACTTTTGAATATTTCTGACCCTTCCTGCATTCAACCTACCCAGACTGGTTCAAGAACTCAGGTCAGTATAGAATACCCCAGTTGTTAAGTGGTCTGGATTTCCAAAATGCAGTGGGGTACTACTATTATTCCCCAGAATGAATAGCAATCTCATTCTTCACTGCTGATGCCGAGATAGTCAATCTGTTGCATATTAACCTAATCATTCAATGTATTCCCCCAGAACATTATCCGTAGCAACCCCACAACAATTTGCTCAGTTAGCAATGTGCAAATCAAAGCTGCAGTAGCCAATGTAAATCACTTGCCAAGATCTGATGAAACTGGTAACTATACCGCTGGAATATCTCAATCCAACCAGACTAGTTGAGTCTGATATGTGGTTACAACCAGGGCTGGAATTGAATACATGTTTCCAGGTGCTTATTTATCCTCTATGGTTATATTCCATAACCATTCAGTGACTTCACTTCCTCATCTAGAGGCGTATACCCAAATTTATTGCTAATTGAATTGGAACTGTGCTAATTATTGAAATGCAGTTATCTGCATTGAGGACCTCCTTACCATCTGGTTACTCCAGATTCTGCCTTGTACCTTTGTCTGTATTCTGTCACTTCTCAATAATCTCTTTCAGTTGTTGCAATTCAAGTTGGGTAGATGGGCTCTAACTACACTACTCCTGACATCTTCATGAAGTTTGGTATTTGATAGAGAAGCTTCAGAATGATTGAATATGTGCGAAATACAACCAATTCCATTGTTTCAACCGGGACTTAGATTAAGATGACTACCAGATGGTTGAGTACTGGTCTCCTCATCCTGTACTATTTTATTCTATGCAGAACTTCTTATTTCTTTGGAATTGTAACAGCAATATGTGGCTCTAGACCAGGTAAGTGCCAGGGTATATAGGTCACCACTACAGTATCTTGATTATTATGAAATATCTTACCACTTTCTGCTCCATATATACCGACTTGCTCATGTGTGCAACTGGACAGCTACACTATGTATCAACAGGCACATTCAGATCTGCATATCTTTATACTATATTTCTACATCCAGGTATCTGATGCCTTTTACTTTCCAGAATACAGGACATTTATGTCAGTTGACAAAAACACGGTACAACACACAGACATGATCGACATGCATGGCAATTTCACTGACAGTTATCGACCATCCCTCCTACGAAAGTCACCAGTGGTCAATTGCCTCTTGCAATTATACAGTTGAGGATGTAAATGGTAGGATTTACTCTTCACCTAGTAACCCCCTTTCCACTCGACAAGTCTTTATAAATAAGGATGACAACTTTCACAATGAGAGTCTACATGACAAAGAAGAAAACACAGCCACCATGCGTGAAAGATTGAGTGACAGTCTGGGCAACAATTCGAGCAGATCTGCAGCCCTGCTTTCCATCCACTCTGAGATCAGGCCCAAGGGAATCATGATGGTAGAACTGTGAGGCATGCTCAAGAATACCTTCGAACACACTACTCACTGGTACAAGCAGACAACTGACCAGTGCCAGCAGACAACTGACCTGATAAGAGTGAACCACATACACTGCCGAGAGCCTATTCAATAACATGCAATGAAAATAAACACCTTCAATATGACCCATCTAGACCACTATGGTAACTCAGCAAAGGATGTTGAAAACATTCCAGACACTTTACAGTCTAATTTACAATTGCATGAATACTGATTCCCACACAGAGCGCTCAACAGAGTGATATATGCAGCCAGGATTCGAAACTCCTGGAATAATCATCCCAATCTGGTACAGAAACAGACACAGATAACCAATCTGGTCAAGTGACTGCAAAATGTAATAAGGGACCCAGCTCCCTGGGTGGAAGTCATTGAGGTCTTCAGGGAAGAAATGAAGTACATGTAAGTGATAAGGACTTGCACCTGAATCCAGCAATGCAGAGTATAACCACCATCTCCAACAATCGAACAAACAAGTGAGTGTCTACACCAATTCAATCGAACCAAATTGGAGATCAGTCAGATAAATCCCACATGAGTACAAGAGCGTGTGTAAAATATCTTCACGTAGACTATGATTTCGATTCGAGTCCAAGATGTAGCCATTGAACCTGACGAATAGAATATTTAACAACATGGGACAGCTTTTGGACCAAGAGGCAGAATTAAAGTCCAAGCCATATCTTAAGATGCCACAGCAGTCACAGTGTTATCAGCTGAACAGATGTAAGCAGAGTCTCCTCAACAACACAGCAAGAAATGCAACATCCAATCATCCTTGTTGGAGCTAGCCACAGCACCGAAGCCTGACTACCCCAAGTCAGACAATCATGATACATCAACAAAATGTAGAATGGTTTGGACAAGATAACTGAAAAACTCAGCCACTCTGAACAGCTACACTGATCCGGCCAGATGCTCCAAGATGCTCCCAGATAGGCTCAATGCAAAGCGATGTGCTCATAGGTGCTCTGAGACTACTTCACCAGTGCACCTCAATGCTCTGGAAGTTGGGGAATAGAATACAAAAACATCCTGAGGAGTGTATAGGGGTCTTCAAAATGCTACACAATCAAACTATTAGGAAGAGAAAATTTCGAAGCTATTGGGGGTATTGGCTTCATGTCCAAGACTATTCCGGTGGACCGCAAACCTGGAGCCATTCTCTCTAGGAGTGATCACCATAATGTCTATATCAAATGGTACAATTCAATTAACTATCTTCTGCCTGCACATCTTGATTCAGGCATTGTAACTTAATATACAGTCCAGTAGGTATCTATATCAGCATGATTATTCACAAGCTATGCACTATCGATTCTATCTGATGCAGCATTCTGTCATACCATATGTGCTGGTCCAACAATTGCTCTGACAGGTAGAATGGGCATTTTGTCAGTCTGTTTGACAACCCAGATGAACCCATTAATACAATCAGCCCAACCACGTGGATTTTTGTACATTGTTGGAATCACCACTGCATATCTTTGAGCTTGAGGATGTAGTATCCATTGTTGAGTCTTCTTGCACCTCTTAGAAAAGGTCTATATTGTGTTTCTGGCAGGCTGGTGCTCCTCAAATTGGAGGATCTGATTCTGTGGAGTAAAGCTAATGTATAATACAGGAACAGAAGGAAGTTGACCTTGAAAGGTGTTATCAAGGTCACTTTCCTCATATTGGACCCAGATGTTATGAGATTCTGGCATGATCCATATGTCTGCATCAGTAAATTCTGCTTTGCAATCAAGTACTAGACGCTAAACAGATGTAGGGCAGTGAAATGGTTGACGGCAGTACGACAGCCCATTCTGAAGCTTCTTGAATATACTGTCTTTGAGTACATTCTGATCATATCTGAGCACCAGTCCACTAACTTCCTGTCCCCGGTTCTAATCTATTTGTGCACTGGATAGCAGTCGAAAATTAAGAATTCTGCAATCTTCTGATGCATCTCTCATTGTGTCAATTCGATACTTCTGCACACTCTGCAGACATGAGATTCCCCCAAATGTGTTACCTGTTGTGATACTGCGTGGTAAGATGGCACATTGTGACAATTCTGGTGGTGTAAATGATGGGCTATGAGAGTAGTTCGCCATTTATCGGCAGTGGATAACAGATTGAAACCTGTGGCACATTCATTATTGTACCAGCCTTGAAGGGCAATATACGAAAGTGTCTCCTAAATATAGTCATGACCATTAAACCAGTCATAGTGCTTGAGCATCTGTCGAATGTAATTGACTTTGTTGGTCGATCAATATGCCCCTTTCACATTGCCAATATGTAGCTGTTCAGAAATATCGGTGGTGCAATCATTGCCAGAACCCATTTGCCAAATTGACGCGAATGTATGGCTCACAAGATGCTTCCTTGGATATCTGAATTGTACTACACACTATTCAACGAATTTCCGGCACTCCGGAATGCCAACAGCCTACCAACAGGCTTCCAATTCGAACACGCGGATGGCCAATTCCTTCCTGAACCTCATCTGCTCATTCGACGTGATACCATGAATCACCCTCTCGGGATGATTCGCAACACGGTCCGTATCAGTGATGCGCCAGGTGGTGGCTTCAGTCTCAGCATCAGATAGACGGACTTGATATTCCACATGCTTGTCAGAGGTCATGTGTGCCGCCCCATAAACCACTCCTTCTGCAGCTGTCTTCAATAGAGCAAGTTTTATGGCGAATTATCTTCTGGGACTGTTTGCCGGAGTTCAGACTTCTTGCCATAGATGTCGCTCATGATGTAGGAATAATATATTGAGAAGCTTGCATTGAACTGGTGTCACCTGATGGATTTCTTGTAGCAATCAGTCTTTTGGCCTCTGCCCATCAGCATCTGACCAGCTGGTAGCCGCATGTCGGGCTATATCCTGGCACACCTGATCTTGCCTTCAGTTTGTCGTTGTAACATTGACCGCCCCATACACCTGAACTTTCATTGCTGCAAGGATTTTATGAATCTATTCTGCTTGTAACAGCTGGGATTCTGTTCCCAATTGTTCAGCGACCTTGGCCTTTGCAGACATCAACATTGTCAGTTATTGAAAAGCACCCTTCTTCTTGTAAAATTGCTTCCGTGCATCATCTAGTGCTGTGATAGATCGATCAGAGTGATTTTGTTGGCTAACAAGTAGATAGAATTCACATAATGCCCATACTGCTCCCATTGCCATTACATCAGAGGCTGTTTCAACTGCAGTATTCCCGTCATCCTTGGAGCAGTCAAGAATTGGAGTGCCGTTCACACCCAGTGTTCTAATCATGCCCCGGATCTCAGTTCCCTGCCAGAAGCAGCTTGTCATCAATTCGGATGGTTTGGAGAACTGCTGGAGGCCTGGATATCGTTGTGCCGATGTGAATCGATTGTCAAATTGATCCCTGACATTTCAGGGATTCACATATCTGAGCAGCCAGTGCAATAAGTCTTTAACACAACCCAGGAGCAGTTGATGCAATTCACCAGGCTGCAAAAGCTGATAGACATTGCAGAGAGGGTATTGCCAGAACTGGTATTGTATTTGATGAATACCAAGAGTGTGCAGAACATCGCTATTAAATGTGTCCAGAAGCTCTGACAACACTTGCTGGTCTCTTGAGTTATTGAGTGGTCAAAAAGTTAAATGCCCCATCAGTGCACCATTAAGAATTTCACATATCAGGCCCGAGCTATATCTGACTTGAGCAAGCATAACTTGTTCTGGACAATCCCCGACCCAGGCAGCCAAAAGAGGATAACATTATCTCTGGAATCCATCAGCAATATTCCATTTCAACTTGGGACCAGTAATGTCAAGATGTGCGAGTGGGGATAGCACAGTTCCAACGGAGGAATGCCATAACTTGTCAGTGTTTTTGGCAGCTTTTGGGTGCATAGGGGACCAGCTGAACTAGAATCGAGGTGTGTGTATTGGGTGTGCAGCGGATATCCTTTCGAATATCACCAGTGCTGGGATACAGTGGACTGGCATGCTGATCGCCAGGAAACATGGTCAAGTGAGTCTTGTCAGATGCACATCTGACTGGCACAATTGTCACTCTGGCAGGAAGCTGATCTTGTGTATCCCACCACCAATTGCCCATGTTCATCTTGTGGTATATTGGGCAATCATCCAAGTCCCCAAGAAGCACTGGTTCAAATTTGAGGTTAGCCTGAAACGGGAGATGTGCTAAAAGGAGCTGTATACATTTGACAATATGCCTGTAGTATAATGTTCCAAAGATATGCGAATGATCATCAATCCAACTATCATGACCGAGCCCGGAATCGAGTTCAGAGTGGAGCTTTCACAGGGCATCTGCTGATCAACATGATTCCGTTTGAAGTTATCCAGTCCATCCCGGAAATGTTCATCTATTCACATTTGCGTTTGCTGGCGAAATCATTTAGCCCGTTGAAAGTCATGTGCTGACTGAAATGGATGTAATGGATTCCACTGTTCAGAGTACTTGCAATGCTTGTTGTACAATCCAGTTGCTTTGCCATAGGTGCTCCCCTCCACATTGTCCACTGCAATGACCCGACTATTTGCCTTTGTCACTGTTGGATCACGGGTAGATGTCAGATCGGGCATCTGGGGGTCTATAGCTTCTTCATCGGGAGTATCTTCAGGTAGCGGTGCACTAGGTATATTGTCTATAGGTAGATACTTAGTTGACTAGCTCATTGATGGCCATTCAGGTGCACAGACTGAAGTTGAACAATTGTGGCTCAGATTGATTCCAGCCTGCAGGTGGCAGAATCCCGTCAGGTAACAACCCTTCATTCGTCAATATTGGGTGATATCGCTGATAGTGAGCCTCGAGTTGGTTCTGGTGGAATGATTTAATATTGCGGATAAAGTCCTTAATATGATTCCGGCATGTGTTGACCATATTCAAGAAAAGTTCAGTGAAAACATATTTGGATACCTCTCGATGATCCTTCAGAGAGTGATTTGGAGCCACCGGGATGGTTGTTTGAAAAAAAGCTTACTCACGTTTGCGTATCACATCCACACCCGCATCGCACCCCGCCAAATGTGGTGGAGGGGTTACACAAATTCACCTCCCAATCCGGTTTGTTCATGAACCAGGATATCAATTCAATAACCCACACAATAATCTTGCACATTGTCTGCCGAAAGTCATTAACAGAGAAGAGAAGGTTTCCTTTGTCAGCTCTGCAATCGCCACAATGAGGCTTATGCTACGTTATTGCGGCATCGTGAGTGATACCTGTACTCGAGCCTCTGAGCAGCTAATAATGAAGGGGGATAATCTTAGGACAATGAATAGGTGAGATTCTGAGATAGCTGTATGCCCGCAGAGCGATCTGATAGGCTGGTAGGATGGTTGCCTCAGTAATGATCCTTGACTGGTGTGTGGATTCTGAGGAGAACAATGATGGTTAGACATGGAGCTCAATAGGAAGCATGCACTTTTGCTACTTGACTCACCGGCCTCCTATTGAATGAGGTTGCAAGGTCATACACACACAACTTATGTGTAATATCCCGACATGTTCTAACCTTCATATCAGACAATAGTTCTTGTTGGGTACCTGCAGATATCATATCAGATCCCATCTATGACCTTTAAAGTCATGGAAGTGTATGAAGGTGAGCGTCTATCCAATATCCTAGGACATGAATTCGTGCATATAACAAAGAAAGGCGGGATGTGTGTGATTAAGGTTTCTTTTTCTCAGCTGGATTGGATTCATGGATCAAAGGTGTAGTGAAACACCACAGACTGTAACAACAGCACGGGATAACAGATGCGCTTCATTCCACCTAAGGTCACTTCTACCTGCAATATACTCAACCATACTCCAATTGATTGTATATCACATCTTGCATTGATAGTATTCTACTACCATCTGTGTTCACGGAGAATGTTGAAGAATGGATCTCCATCAATGGGAGCGAATATGGCTCCCCAGGGAGGTCTATTTCGGACGCAACAGCGCCGTGATGACAATTCAGAATCATCAGATACTAGTTCACAAACTGCCACTGACAAAGACAATCAATTGGGGAAACACATGAATCAATATAATCTGGCGCATGGGTATAGTTACCTGCCATTACAGCAGCCCTTGCCAGGTGCTCCACAGTTTTATCAGCATTCTCCATTCAACATGACACCCAGTTCACAACCAACCACCATTGCAAGCCAAGGATTTCCAAATTATGGGCCACGGTGGGAATGTAATGACCTCCACCAAGGTGATTATGGCGGGTCTCAAATGGTCTCCCCTCCGCAGATTCCAAGACATGGGCCATCATCTCCAGGTTGACTGCGAGTGCCTCCACGACCCCCAGGAAAGAATCCAGTCCATTGGCCAACATCTTCCAGCTCGAATCCACCACCTGAACCTTCTTCAGGTGCACCTGGGAGACCCCCCCATCACACTCCGAAAGAAATGATTCCTGCTGCCAGCAGAGCCTCAGTACACAAATGTCCCAGGGATTGCAGACTTGCTCCCATTGCCAGAGTTTCCAAATGATGAATATGATGCTGCTCATGAGAGTGATGATTCTTCGTACTTGTGTGGTACAGAAGGTAAACCCCCAATCCGCCGGAAGCAAACGGAATTCCCCCTGAAGCACTTTGCCAACTGGACGGGGCAGGCCAAATACAGTGAATCCAACAGGTGGAAGAATGTACCGGTAGCTGGGTTTCTGGAGAAGAAGCATCAGTCCATTATCCGGGGGCAGATCTGTTCAAAACACCTTCAAGATGGACTCCTGTGCTAGGAGTCAGCAGTTGGAGATGTATTAGCAATATTCAACAACTGGCTGCCATGGGATCATTTCGATAATGCTGAACGGATTTGGCAGCAGTGGTTTCAGATGATTCAGAAGAGATGTGGAAGGGAAATTCAGGAGGCAAGGAGAAACCGAAGGCAAGAGAAGAAGTGATTAGCGATGGATTTGGAAGTGTGCTCTGGCAAAAAGGCGATAAGTAACCTCCCAGAGTTGCCAAATACAATGTTCTTGGTTGTGATTCGCTGGGTATCAAATGTTAATGATATCGTTCAATCCCCCAAACAACTTCACACTTTGTATACAGATGTGCAGGAGTGGAAAGAGCTGAGTGATTTCATCGACAAAAACTGAGGCCCAAAAGAGCCATACATTCTACAATCATTGTTGAAGCACTCCTTGGTGCAGGACAAGTTGGACAATGAGTAGATGGGATCATATACACCTGTGCAAATGATAAATGACTCCATGTATGGCCAGATTTTGTACAACTGTTTCCATTCAAATACTTGCAAGTTGAAACTTCGACTCAATGGGCAGATAGTATTGGTAGAAATCACGAGAGTTGCACGGAAGGAGATCTCGAAGCATGTAATCAAACCGTTGAATGTAATCCCTGCTTGCCATGTTGAGGCTAGATGTGCCCAACTGCTGCTTATTATACATAGATTGTGGAAGGTTCTGAAGTGGGTGGAAGCGAGGAGGTAGAGGAGGATGGTGGGCAAGAAAATGATACTTGTAGTAATGTAAGTTCTGATTGAAAGAATAGAATTGATTGTATTCCATCCATATATAATAGTTGCAATGGTTACATGTCTGTGAAATACCTAACACTTTGTTGAATTTTGGGAGCACCGGAGTATGAGCCCATCTGGACAACTTACATTGGAGCAACCGAAAGAGATCATTGAGGACAGACACAAAACAGACGAAGGTGGCAGGGACATTCAGGAGTAAGTGGAGAATGGTGAAGAGATCCTGGATCCAGATTATAGCAGTTCAGTATCGAATACTGTTTGCGAGTCAATCAACAATGCATTAGAAGATGAGTGTCTCGATGAGGTAGTCAGGCATCTGGATGTCCGTCCGATTTGCCAATTGAAAGCTGTCTGACCCCCTGGCAACAAGTATACTATTCCAGCCCTGCCTGGAACCGAATGTCTGGCGCACCAGGTCTAGGCAATATGGTTCATTGTACAGAGATATGTTTGGGATTCAGATACGCCAGAAGGGCTGGTGGCAAGTGTTAGCAACGTGTCCGGGTAACCTGCCAGTGGTCCAGGTATGGATCACTGAAACGGGTGGGTACGGTTTCAGACCCGTCCAAAAACCTGCCCCACAGTCTCTTGGCGGGCCAATCCCGGACCCGTACCCGTCAACCTGCAGGTTTTGCCCCGTTCAGCCAGACCCATCGGGTCCAATCTCCTGTTCTGCGTTTCAGGTTCCCCATTTATAGTTGCATTCAGATATGCCACTGTTAATCGTGAAATATTGACATTGGTATGGCACAGTGTGTTTTTGATGTTTTGGCCACCTTAATGTTTCGAATGACCATAGACACCCACCCTACCACATCCTGAAAAATTGCGTCAACAGAGCGCCCCGTTTGTTGGTCATGTATCTTGGGTAATCTGGGGGCCAACAGGTTACACACAGTCATAAACAAATTATCAGCCGCCTTTATTGCCAAAAGAGAAATTGAAATGCTCCCTACCCCATCTTGAAAATAAGCGTCAATGGAGTGTCAACGATTATTGGTGTTGCATCTTCGGTAATTTGAGTGGCGCTTGATCACAAGCATCCATAAACTGGGATATGGCAGCCTTTGTGGGCAGATATGTGCACGATATGCCCGCCACATCCTCTGGGACAGTAACAACTTATTTCATATACAGAGCTACCACTGAGTACTCTTCAGCCTTTTACGATGCAGAAACAGTCAAAACTATGTATATAGACTGTAACGGCCACATCGCGCTGTGATTAACCATGATGGAAGGTGAAAAATCTTGACACTTTGTTGACGCTCATTGTCAAGATGGGGCAGGGAGCGTTTCACATCCTCTTTTTGTATATTGGTCGCTACTACTTTGTTTCTGACTGTCTGCAACCTGTCACCACCCAGATTACCCAGGATACACGACCAACAATCGTTGACGCTCCTTTGAAGCTCATTTCCAAGATGAGGCAGGGAGGGTATAGCAATCTTTGTCACCTATAATGGTGGCCAATAATTCCTTAATGACTGTCTGCAACCTATCGGCATGCTGATTACCCAGGACGCATGACCAACAATTGTTGACGCTCCATTGATGATCGTTTTCAAGATGAGGAGTGGAGCCTGTCGCTACAATTTTCGCCAATAGAGTCGGCGAATACTTCGATTCTGTATGACCACGACATAATCAATTCTCAATTACGTGACGGACATGAGTTAAAATTGTTGACGCTCCATTGACGCTCATTTTGCCATGGGTGTATCCACAATATGCAATTATTTGATTTGGAGTAGGCTATCATTCACATCGTGTTGGCAGCCTTTCTAGCATTTTCATTTAGGTTCTCCTCGATCACTACATTGTTCTTTGATAATACATCCAAATATATCCTTTAAAATATACTTTACAGTGTCCGCTAATTGTTGATAATAATAATCTCCAAAATCCCGTGCCACTCGATCAATGCTCATCATCACTGGCAGGTTCGCTGAATAGGCTGCTCTTGTCTTCACAATGGATGTTAGCTGCATTACCACACGGCAGATAGTGTACTAACCAGTGGATGTTCCTTCATCAGTCAGCATAACTGGATCAAACTCTGTATCATACTGGCTATCCTGGGCAGATGCATCAAGAGTAAACAATTCAGTGCCGGGATGAGAGATATTTGAATGCACATATCCAGCTGGCAAATTCTCTATTTGGCAACGTTGAGCTCCGGAATTGTTCCCGGTTGGGGCGGTTGGCGTTCCTGGAGGAGGTGTGCCTGTTCCTGTGCATCTCCAGCATGTCTGCCGATTCTTTGCAGTGAGATTCTCGCAAGGAAGGCATCCGGCCGTGTGGTGTTGATGAAGCATAGCCAGGTGTGTTTTCATCGCGGTCTTCACATTCATATGCCCAGCAATCTGGACACCCCGCTGCTTCTTTCTCGGACCTCGGCCCAATGTACCTTGATCAGGTTTGGTGGGTTCTCTATCGTGGCATGCGAAAACACTTCTGTGGCTATTTCGGCCATTTTCAAGGCCAGGCGCCTGTCGGACAGTTCCAGCTGTACCCGACCTCCTTCCCTTGCCATAGTAGGAGACATGTTCGAAACCATCAAGAAATTAGTTGCTGCTTTCGGTCTTACGGACGATTTTCAAATGTGCATCCTGGGTTATGTTTGTTGTGGCTACATTGGCTGAATCGCGGTGGACTCACTGGTGACTGTGTTTGTGCTGGGTGCCCAGTTGTGACAGATTTAATGTAGCGCCCAGCAATCGGCTTGAGTCAGATTCGCTCTCACTTGGCTGAGAGGGTTGTGTATCCATGAGTTGCTGTGGTGGAATAGGAGTGGAAGATGATAACGGAGAGATGTGGGAAGTCCTGAGGACTATATATTTAGCATCATGTCAGAATGCGATAAGTAGCAACCAATATATTTGTTATACTCACGATGAATCCTGCTGCATATGGGTGCAAGTGGCAGGGGTTCCCCACCACCCCGCAATTTGAAATAAGTCGGTCTGATGTTGTGTTTGTATACAGCGATAAAGTGCATTGTACGACAGCCGAAATGGCATGATTGTCAGATATAAATAGGCCATTGTTCGAGCGAAAGGATGTCTGCTGATGTTTGTCTCAAATTTTCCTCGGGATATGACATGAAACTGACGCTAACAATCAAGTCATGTTGTATAGTTAGCCTAACTATTCCCAATTTATTGACATTCAAAGGGCTGATTTTGCTTTGTTCAAGATGATTAAATGTACCATCCTTGACATAGAAGACCCAGCTTGCCTCCATATTGTCCATACCCTGCAAAGTAGAACATCTCGCCCAACAACAAAGTCAACGCAAACTACAAAGGGCAATGCTCCAAAAACGATCATTTCGCCACTTCCAACTGGCACATATGGCATATCGACAAAGCGCTGAACAGAATGACGTCATGAAGCGAATGAAGGCAGTAGCGGCTTAGAAGCAGATAGAGTCCGAGCCCTTGGGGCATTGCACAGCTTGCAATCCAAAAAGACGCTTGTGGCTGAGAATCGACGAGAAACGCTCTGTTCAAGCAATGAAGAGAAAGAAAAATCGATCGAGGTTTATGTTGAGACAGAAACTGGTGGGGCAAGAAAAGGAGTTGATGAACCAGAGGTTGCGGTTCAGCAAGCGCAGGAAGAAACAAGGAAAGCTGAAAACGCGGGATTGACAAACTGAGAGCATGAAGAGACTTGTAAGGAGATGATGGTGGCTATCGGAGACAGTCCGAATGATCTTGCAAGTGCCAATGATGGGGACGATTTGGAAGATGAGGAAGAAGAAGAGACAGAGCAGGGCAAGCTTAGCGAGGATGACGAACCCGGCTGGGTGATGCGCGCAATCTCCAAAATGCTACAGCAGCACATGGAGAGGTTTCGGCAGAAGCAGATGAAACTTGACCAATTGACACAACCTGGATCTGAGGGCGCAGCCCACTCTGTCTGCAAATGAGATAACAAGTACGGCGCATCCGATTTGAGGGTACCTGCAGTTGTTAAACCCCAAACAGATGATGATGCAGCCTCACCTGCACCAACGACATTTGGAGAGCATATGGACGGTCTTGACCTTGTCCCCAGAATATCACAAATACCGCAAGGGACTTCTCGACCAGGAAGTAGTCATATTCCGCTACATTCTGGGAAGCCGCTATTGAATATATGTATTTCCGGACTCGCGCCCGCTGCAGATCCCAATTTATCAGTCATTCAGAATGCGAATGCAGTTGAACTTAGAAGCTTTCTCCCCTGCATATCGCCTCCTCAGCTAATCACCATATAGAAATCGGATTCGGATGAAGACATGGTGACGGCTCCTGCATCATTGGAAGAATAAAGAGGCAAATATGTATTTTTGACGTCATGTCTCAGTGAAAAGCAATATCTGTACCCATTTCGCTACGTGTCAGAATTTTCTTGAGTTCAGTGACCAAATCGTGAGACATGATAATTCTCCTGTGCTTGCGCAAGAGTCAAACGCACAATGCAAAAGTGCTAGAATCCGAATCAGGCCGTACGACGGCCAATAAGTTCCATTTCCGTGTGCCAATTACTGTCATGTGAGAAACTAAAAGCTATATAAGTGACGAAATATACTAACAAAATCTAAGTGAGTGATGTCACATGAGTCATAGCATGAGCGGTCAGTGCTCAATATGAATCTTTCTGAATGACGTCCGTCATGCTGCATTCATCTATGCATCCAACTCCATAACACTCCACACAGACCTGGTGCACATGGTTGAGATATTCGAAAGTACTTATATCACGTCATGGAAATTGAGGAGAAGGATCTGGATCAGTACAGATGAGGAACTCGAGCTATACTTACCCAAAACTAGTGAAATGATCCGCATGCCGTAAAGTGCCGGCCGAAAGCGCAAGAATGTGATTGGGCCACATCATCTCTCACCCAGACAACATGGATAGACGTTAATCCGAGATTGAGAGGCCACAAAGCTCCTGGACGCAAATGATAATACATAGATAAGCAATATTGGATGTCAATGATGACTATATGATTCGTTGTATCCAATTATTGAGTGTAAAATGGCCGTTTCGATGTGATTCATGTGAGCGTCAACCGCGCGTCAATGATTATTTGTCTTACTCATTCGACAATCAGAGAGCTACATTGTCAGATCCCTCCACAGTGAATTTATCGGTCGGCATTAATGTGAAAAAGGCGAATGACACCGTCATTGACCCATCCTAAATATGAGTGTCAACGGCGAGTCAACAATCTTTAGCCTTGCAACTTGGAATATTCAAGGGTTGTGCAGCAACATTAACATATAATCGAACTATCGGCCGCCTCTCTAGGCAAAAATTGTTGCGACAACATTCCGGCTATGTCCTAATATTCAGCGTCAACTGAGCGTCAATAACTTTGCACCTTGCATCGTGGAATATCAGAGGGCTGTGTGGCAACATTAACCTGGAATCGAACTTTAAGCCGCATTTCTACGGAACCATGATTGTGACAACATTGCTGCTATATCTTAAAAATGAGCATCAACGGAGCATCAACACTTTTAGGCCTCGCATCTTGAATTATCGAGCGGCTTTGCAACCTCATTAATCTATAATTGAATCATCGGCCGCCATTCTAGGCAAAAATGCATTCAATGACATCGTCACTATGCTCTAAAAATGAGTGTCAATGGAGATTCAACAATGGTAGGCGTTGCATCTTGCAAAATGAATGGGATGTGCGGCGACATCAACTCATAATCAAACTATAGGCCGCATCGCTGGGCAAAAATGGTTGCGACAATATCGTGGCTATGTTCCACAAATGAGTGTCACCAGAGCGTCAACAATTCTAGGCCTTGCATTTAACATAATTGAGTGGCTGTGCAACCACAGTAATCCATATTTGAACTACCGGCCACCTTTCTAGGCGAAAATACTTGCGACAAAATCGTAACTATGTCCTACAATGAGCGTCAATGGAGCGTCAACAGAGCTTCAACAATTTTTGATCTTGCATCTTGGATAATCTAAGGGCTGTGGAACAGCATTAACCCACAATAAACCTAGCGGCAGCCTGCATTGGAAACGATGCTTGTGACCATATCGCATCCGCCTCCTACAATTGAGCTCCCATGGAGCGTCAACAATTCTGGTGTAGGCCCAGTAAGCCACGCAGCAATGAACTGCATTACATTGTTACTAAATTGAGTTTTACATGGTCAGTATTTTTAATATGTCCATGTATACATCTTCACAAATATGCATGCAATGTCTCACAGTTCTGATGTTTTCGCTTGTAGCTCTGGAGTCAATATTTAAGAACTGGCGCTATGCTTCACGATAATGTAGCTTTCGGAAGTCTCTCGAGTCGGATTACACAGCTTTCCAATTCTTACTGCCATGTCAGATTCAACATCTTTAAATACATCATTGCTAGAAGTTATGATCTCTTCCAAAACTGAACATGTCTTTATTCGTGATTTGAGCAACATTACTTTACAAATCATCTTGGATGCTTGGTGGGCTTCAAAGAATGTAGGCTTGAAACTTCCTGTTGCTCGGAATAACACTAGCCATGCGTCTCCGTGGCGATGTTATTTGCACTGCGGAATTGCGGAGACTTGCAGCCCTGGAATCATATGTATCGTTTGTCATCAAGTTCTTCACCATCCATCAGAACATGGATCCAGCTCAATGGGGAAACACTTGCTGGGAAAGGCTCACGTTGCAAAGTTAAATGAATAAACACATTTGGAGGTTACCCAATTGACTACTTCGACGGTCGATGAAGCAGCTTTGGCAATGCTGAAGACTTGAGGTAGTCGAAGAATTACAGTAGTTAGTTCGCAGAGGAACATGATATTTGACATCTAGCTTAATCCATATTGACTGGAATGAGAGACAAAATGCTCCAAACTCGCAGCTAAGGACTATGAAACTTCCGAATTTCACCAAGACACGTGGAACCGCTACCTCATGCTTGAATCTGTTTCAGCTCATATTCCATTGAACGCTATATAAACTCTCCTATGATGACAGTCATATAAAGCATTGAGAAGTGACCTAGTACTGCCGTCTGCCACAACCTTTAGCAACATTTGCCGGAGGGAATACGCACGGATCATTGATACAATAAAGAAGCGTTTGCTGTCATGAAATAAAGTTGGTTTGGCATTGGACTGATGGATATCAACAAACAAACTAGCCATAACGTCGGTCTTTGCTTACTATATGGATCAATAATGCGCAGTGCGTGACATACAACTCACATTTGATGAGGTTGATCGCCTATTCTTTTCCGTTTTCGAAAGCTAATTACTGATCATAGTTCATGGGCCAACACACAGGAGCAAGGCTAGCCGTACATTTGAATGACGTGCTTCATAGTTTTGGGCCTACTAATGGCCGATTGCTAGGAATTACGAGTGATTATGCTTCCTCAAATTACTCGATGACTCACGAGCTGCAATCAACACTTGAGGCCTCCGGAATCGAGTGCCATGCATTGAGGAACCACATACCATGCATGGCTCACATCAAGCAACTGGCTTTAGGTTCATTCATGAGCAGTCAGGGTGTAAAAGGCTGCACCAAGTCTTGGCAAGCCCATGAGCGCGATCAGCAATTTGGTGAGAATGAAAGCATTGACATTGGGATGAGTGAATGAATGCGAAAAGAGGGCAATTCTCAAATCAACAAGGAGTCGGCCATGAGATCACATTTAGCAAAGATAATGAGAAAGTACGTATTTGAAGATATTTTGAAAGTCCTGATACCGACCTTCATATAGCAGAGAATGCTTGCTGTATTGATTACACTAACACCTGGTTGTTGAAATGAGTTCATTGACTGTCAAAAAGCAAAAGTCCGCATCGCAGTACTACGTAATATGGATGCGAAGACACGTTGGAACTCAACAGTGGAGTGGCTTGAGCGTGCCTACCGATTACTAGAATTCACCTGTGAGTCGCTCCAAAATCCAATATAATGTGATTACCGGCCACTTTCCACAACACAGAATGAATGCACCATTGTCATGTACGTCATAGTCGTTTTGAGGCCATTCTGATTTTGGACCGTATGGATGTCGAGGAGGCATATGGTCTCATTCCATCACGTTATCACAGTCCACAATGACATGTCCCATCAAATGGATGGTGTCAAGCGAGCTTTGACTAAGAAGAAGACTCAATGGAAGGATCACTTGTTCTTTGCCGTGAACTTAGCACGACAGAAGCTGTCCCAATACCATACTGAAGTGACTGCACCGACGGGTATGCTTCTCCTTGCTGCACATATCCTCGATCCTTTCTGGAAGTTGCGATCGTTTAGGAAGTGGGACAAGGGAATGGATATTGACCTGGAGGACGAGACATCCTATCCGACACAATACCAGCAGGCCTTTCTGAGGTAAGTGGTGAATGAATACAGTGCCAAATATAGACGTGTGCCAGTCAATACACCCGAAATCGTACGGAGCAACAATCTCGTCCCCTCTGCTACGGCTTCAGGATCCGGTCAATGATCCCTTGATTCATATGATCTGTCCCGCGATGATAAGAAATACTTCACTCCTAACATTGTGGCTGAAACGACACCCGGACGAAGCGATTGCACAGCACGCTCAGTGACCGCCGCCAGGCTCTGTTTGAATTCTCCGCCTGAAGCACCCAACAACCGGGGGCGAAGCGATCCAAATATCAATGATTACCACTCCGACCCAATGGGGATGAGCAGTACATTTTGGATACCGGATATAACCGACTTGTGGCGGCAACAGGAGGAAACGCGCCAACAGTACGCAGATCTCTCCAATGTTGCACACGACATTGTCTCTATCATACCGCATGGCGTCACAGTAGTGGCCAGTATTTCCCTTGGACGACATGTCAATGGCTGGAGGCAGTCAGAAACCACAGGCAAGACCCTTCGCGAAAAAGTCATTGGAAGGCAGTTTGCTCAAGCCAATCACCAGATCTTGGAAGGCGATGACCCAGCATTGAATATGACAGACACAGAAAACGACTTGCAAATGAAGAAAGAGGCAGAGGAAAGAAAATTGCACAGAATGGTCAAGGTCCACGACTTTTTGGAGATGTGGCAGGGTAGCCAAAACTTATGTGTTACACAGAAAGAATCTCGCACTCAAAACTAGTAGATGACAGCTGTAGGATACATTTCGCACATGGAAGAGATTGTCAAAGCATCCTGGTCACTCCTTCAACCTGATGGTGAGTCTGCATTTAAATTGTCAGAAAGATCATCTTTGCCACCACCTTTGCCTGCAAAGGACCTACCAGGAGGATGAACACAAATATTAAATGTCCGCCGACTCTGACGAATCAACCGTCATCCAGTCAAATGTGATCAGGATAGTGCAACTGAAAGCATTTCGGACACCAAAAATAGGCTTGACTGGAATGGAGACTTGGATAATCCAAATGACAGAGAAGACGATTGCGCGGCAGATGTTGAATCTGATATAGAGCATGACGATGGCATCGAGGATCTGGAATCCCCAGAGCAGTGAGATGCGAGTGCCACACCAAATGTTCCCGGATTGATTCGGCCAACACGGAAGTCCAAGACACAGGCTGAAAAGATGTTGGTGACTGTCAATGCAGTCGAAACGAGGAGGAATACGGGACTCCAGAAACTGTAAGACAGAATGGGTCAATGTTTCACCAGCTTCTTTGTGTAGCTTGATCCAGAGTTTCGGTTAGAGATATATTATGGGTGAATGGTGAGCAGTAGCTTGCAAATATTGGTTCATAATCTGATGTATAGCAGGCGCAATGCATCTTTTGGCAAGATAGATAAATTTTAGTAGTTTGATGGTGAACAGTGCAACAATATTACTGTGCTCGGCTTTGCCACATGGCCGAGTCTCTATCTGCCAGAAAGACAACGAATAAGTTCAAATCATGATGAAAATGATTAACGATGGCAGCAGAAGTTGAAAGGACATTGTATGACAATGAGCGTCACTGGGGCGTCAAGATTTGTGGTCTTGTAAGTACAGTGATGGAACAGTGATTCGGTCACTGTTATGCATAACCGGCGTATTGGCGGCTCCTGTAGGCAACAGAGACAGCAACACGGTCACCGCCCCATTCTGAGAATAAGCGTCAACGGAGCATCAATGAATTTAGGCGTTCCATCTTGAGTCATTCATCTTCCGATCGGTTGCAGGCATCCATTCGAGAGATATTGGCAGCCTGTAAGTGCAAAAAGAGCAGTGACACGCTCCCGGCCGCATCCTGAAATTGAGCTTTAATGGAGCATCAACAGTTGTAGGTCCCTCACATTTGGTAACCGAGGCATCGCGCTCATCGCCGCTCCCATAACACTATTATTGACTGCCTTGACAGGCAAAAATACAATTTATTATAGGAAACACATGGATTCCCAATTAATCGATATTGCAAACTGCAAAACATGCAAAAACATATTATTGGTTGTAGACAACGCGATTTTGATAAGATACTATTCACACACTGCAAAAACAAGAGGCTTATACGAATTAATAAATGGACCCGCTGACAACCCGCCCAGTTCGGACGGGTTGGGAGTGTACCCTCAAACCGTACCCAAGTTGACAGTTCTGGTTTATTGACAACTTGGGCCACCAATGTCGCAACGGTTCGGTTCGGACCCATACCCGGATCTAAAGTCATTGTCCTGAACTGTTGCTAACACTACTTGTGGCAAATGAACTGGGTCTTGGCATGACCTTTACCTCAGTGGCAGCAGCTATAATATGCAAATTGCTGACTGAGAAGGATGTTATGGGGTTGCCACTTTCAATTATGTGGGGGAATACCATTGAAGAGTGGGTGATTATGTCGCAGAATGACTATCCTGGGATTATTGGTGATGAACTGAAGTGGTATCCATTACAGAGACTGAATTCAGTGCCGTGCCGCCTATTAGGAATCCAGACAACTTCATGACAGTGGCATCCAGTGCTTACTTCAGCCCCTGAAACAATCCTGGTTGTTACAATGCCCCAAGTGGCAGACATTCAAGGGGGTCATCCGCGAGATGACATATGGCACTGATTTCAAATTGGTTAACCTGTTGAACAAGGCAAATGCGAATCTCACCCAGGAGGATCTGAACACCAGCCTTGATGCGCCAGAAAACTGATGGACTATCCACCTTGTTTCATATGATACCTTGACATCCAGAGCGAAACTATCAAGCAATGGCCAACACTCATACTGCTGATGGAGTTATGGGATGTTGGATAAGTCCCAGTGGTACAAGACTAAAAACAGTGTTGGCTGGCAAATTGCAACAAAAGCGAAAATTTGATTCAAACTTCAAGTCACAGCTACACTGGGATTCAATTCACTCTATGACTGGTGCTATCAGACAATGTGGCTGTTTTCAGGTGCGCCTGAAGATCCAGTGGATGATACTGTAATGAAAACGCATGGAGCAGAGGCATTGTATTCCACTGTGAAGAGTTCAATGCATGCAATCTGGATATAAGACAACGCAGCTCAACTGGAAGCGGTGCACCGGATGATACAGTTTTCAAAGCCTTGGACGACAAGGAGGTGGTCGGAATTGATACTAGCCAATGGACAACCACTTGTTCTGATACTGAAGGAGAATGCACACAGCATTGATCTTGAGTAGACTGTGCAAGTGCAAGCAACACCGAAGACCCTGCTTGGGAGATACACCTCATGGGGTGCTACAGGAGCAAGGAGGGTTTATAGATGGTGGCTAGCATGTGCTTTGTTACTATTGGGACACACCGAAGATCACAATGGCGTTTCTGGACAGTGGTGAAATGAATGGCCACGTGATACCTGGGTGGATTCTCCAACTTTCCGATGGCTGAGAGAGACATTTCTGCCAACTCTTGTCCAAGATCCTGCAGGGTATTCTAAGCCTGACCCAGCAGATGCATCAAGAGAGAAATGACAGTGCACTGTCCTGCGCACCTCCTCTACAAAAGGCAGTAGTATTTTGTCCCCTTCCTGGCTATGCTCGTCATGTGAAGTGGTGGCTAACCCAGTATTGTGTGGATCTTCCGGATATATGCCACTTGTATGCAGAAATGGGCAATGATCAACGCACAGAAATGCAGCTCATATACTGGGATTCAAGAAATCCATCTGTATTTGTAACAACACCCAAAGTGCCTGGGATAGGCCTAAATCTTACAGCTGCAAACCATGCTGTAATAACTCAGACAATCTGGGTATTGAATGAGCAGCGGCAGGCATTTGCATGAGTTGTCCAGCTAGGGAGAAACAGAGTACCACACACATCGTTCCTGAATATGGGTCCAGGAGGCTATGGTCACTGTGTGAGTGACCTCCATCAACACACTGGATTAGCCCAAATGTGAGTCCAGCACGGCTTGAGGAGTTGTCCGAACATTATGACATTGATAAATGACCACATTCTGGTGTCTCGTCCGGATCATACGGAGAGGCTCACTGAGAATGGACACACATCACAGTCTGATGAACTATCATCTGAGATTGTGAAGACGCTTCATCAAGGTTCACCTCTTTAGACTTTCAACCAACATAATCTTCCCAATTGATACAAATAGTCAAAAAGATTGTTTGAATGGCACACTATACTGCATTCACATATCCTTTCTCTCTGTGATTTTGAAGTGAATCATAATTCTGATGTTGGAATTGTTAGAGTGTGATTTCATTGGTGTTCTTCAATATTATTAATGACCAATATAAGATAAATTCAATTGATAAGCTATATTACACGTTCCTGGCTGGCCTAGCTCATGATGAATGTCATAAGTCAAACTTTCAGTATGATGCAGCGAAGGGCTTCGAATCATTCGACACCTGCATATGTGAGGTGCACTGCAAACCTGAGGCGATGGACACATTTCGAAGTCAACAGAATAAAAAATGCATAATTCGACCACTCTCCGGTGCGCTGAGGAATCCATGCCATATGTTATCATTCTTGTTACGCCAGATCGAGCACAGCATATTTGCCAATCATATTTGGCAATTAAGTCAGTGAAGGCGATATTGAGTAGCTGTGTCAGAATAGGAGACACCAGCTCGCTGATTCGTTGCAAAGCCGCGGCTTTTTGCTGGCATGTGATTGAAGTTCAGATTCAGCAGAAAAATCTCAGCAAACATCTTCAGTCACATTATGACAGATTGAGCACTCCATGTTTGCCAAATACATTTGGCAATAAGAGAGTCTATGCCATAAGAAGAACTTCGGTCAGAATAGGAGACATGGCTTGCGTATTTGTGGCAAAGCTGCAGCTTTTGCTGGCCTATAATGGATAGTGCGGCGCGCCAGAGGGTCCTGGGAACATATCATTAAGAACGATTGATCACTGAATATTTACCAGTCTTACTGGCAACAAACACAGTCTAGGTGGTGTTGAGTGCTGCTGTCACAATGTCAGACACCGGCTCACTTGTTGGTGGCAATGCTGCAACTTTTGCCTGACAGTGATTGAAGTTCTGGTGCACTGGAGAATCCTGGGCATATTGTTATGTTAGATCCAGCACAGCATATTTGCCAATCCCATTTGGCAATAAAGACAGTCTAGGCTATAGTAAGTACCTGGGTCAGAATATGAGACACAGGCTTATTGATTTGTGGCAAAGCTGCAGCCTTTGGTGATAAATCATAAAAGTTCAGGCACTACTCTCCTCTACATCCCAGAGTGTTGGATATGGAGACACGGCTTGGGTACTCATGGCTAAGCTGAAGCTTTCTTTACCGGGTATTTGCTGGCCAATGATTGAAGTTAGGGCGCAACTGAGATCTGCAATCCAGTCCACAATGAGGTTATTGGATCTGTCTGAAGCCAACTTTGACCAGTTGCAACTCATCATGGATGCATCATTCCTGGTCAGACATGCCTCAACACGAACAAAGAAGCCAACGAAGTGCATGTATCACAGCCTGTAGTGCAAAGTAGATATGTGTTTGCTTCATTTTGGTTATGTTTTCTTCAACCTTGAATCAGTGCACGCAGTCCACGCAGATTGTCATCTATCAAGAGACATCACATTTTGGTGCAGGCGGCTCATCCCGCTCGGCCTCTACTGATATATGAATCTATGCTTGGCCAGTGGGTGAAGGCCACCGGTCAAAATGCCTTGAACTGGCAGCTACGTGTGAAATGTGCGTTGGAGGAAGGTAGCCCTGCACAACTAAACCATCAATGCACAGCCCTGGCCAATTAGTAACCACACTTAACATAATATTGACTAAGTAGTATGCTTGGACCTGTGCTTCGAAATTCCAAAATAGGTTCTGCATGTTAGGGCTCTGTCAAAAGAGCTGGCGCAGGAGAGTGAGAATCTCAAATGGGAGATTATGCTCCATGATTCTTCAAGATGGCTGGCAACTCCCGCTCACCAATGTACCGCGCTTACTACAAGAGGCCTAAGTTCTCAATGCTTTGAATGCAGACTCAACTCAGTTGTGACTAAACATATGTTTGGGCCCCAACACTTGTATATGAAAATGCATGATGTGAACCGATTTCCATCAAGCGACAAGTTCGAACAGAGAGAGTCTTGAAACCTTGACTTAAGCAAAGCCAGCTTCGGACAGGGCCAGTATCTGTCAGAGAGAGCCAAAATTGCAATTCCCTGCCATTGGATCCAGGACTAAGCATTTAAACTTCGGTGCACCTCAATTCCCAGAACTGCATGCATGCACACATCATTCCTCTGCCTGCTGTGAGATGACGTCTTACTATGCATTCATACCATTGTAGCAGATAGCCTCCAACCCCAATATTTATTTTATGTCAACATTATAGGGGTGAGACTCACAATGAATATGTGATTTAATGGTGCACAACTTACTACATATTGGGTGTAAATTCAGAATGTGGGTGAGTTATAATAACCCATTTGTTAGCAATCTTGGCATTGATGAGTGCTTGAATCAATAGGATTTTCCCTGAATCATCCATTGTACCTTACCATTCTTTCTATACGCCTGTATATCTCTTTTGTGTACCAAATTCTCTCCCTACTCCATTAACTGCAACATTCATTGTTGTAAAGGATATTGTGCAGACATGGCCCCGATGAACGCATGAAAGGGAAGTTATTCTTACAATATTGCCTTATCAACTGATATCTTAGCTGCAATATCCTAACACAATAGAAAACGGTAAAAATATATGTGCCCTTCCAGCAGATATACCACATACAGAGATTGATGTTTCTCCTCCATCGATAACAAACTCCGTATGAACTCTCACCCCTCAGCCGTCGTAATCAAGGTTCCTGATCTATCGGAGTTCTGCAAACTATCAATACTGCACCAATTCTATGCCTTGCGGTCACCTCAAAGCCTTGAACATTCAAGCAGAATTGCTACATTTAGAGGAGTTATATGCCGGGGTACATGTCTTCATTCAGGTTCTGAGTGCTCCATTTGGCCAGAACCAAGGGGTAGTTAATGTCATGAGTTTTCTTCCAGTGCATCTGGTTCAGGTGTGTCTGGTTCTATTCTATGTGCATTGGTCTTAGCCAACCTCCAGTTTTTGCATCCATACAGAGTGTTGGGGATATGAGTTGCTAACATTTGGCATTAGGAAGCCATCTATTCTGGCACACCTGACAAGGAATCCATCCATTCTGGTGCACCTGGAAACATCCTCCATCGCATTGGCTGACTACCATCCTCAATATACAAATGAATCATTGAAGTCATCTCTCCTGAATCTTCAATGCTTGCCTCAAATTGCATCCTCCTCGACTATATGCAATTTCTTACTCCACTTTTCCTGTCATTCTATTGCACTTAATCTTATATTTACCACTTATACACTCTCTCCCACATTCCCCAACTTCCTATCATCATTTCAGCAAATGGAGCCTATGCCCTGCCAGGTGAGTAATCACTATTGAAAGAAGAATCAAGAAGCACACCTTGAGAGAGCACTCACATTCAAGAAAGCAGCCAATCTTCACTGTCCATCAAATGAATACCTTCCAACTATCTGCCTTTGCACATTGGATTGAGGATGACTAATGCATCCGATGTCTTTGATGAAGCAGGATGACCATAGCAATCAGGAGATTACTGATGACCAAAGTCTGTGCACTGGGGAGTGCCCCGTATCGTCTGACATTGAAGACTACAATTTGGATCAACAACACAAGGGATTACTTCTGTGCAAGGCGCTCCAGGACAAGTCATTACAAACAAAATGGGTTCCCCTGGAAATGAACCGGAGCCATGCTGATACTGTCACTGCACGTTCTCTGCTCTCAATACCCTGACAACCCGCTGGGGAAATGGCACCACCACTGCTCAAATGCCCAAAGGCAACCCTCCTCAACCAATAATATGAGTCTGACCATTCACCATTCACCCAGGGGCTGCCACTATCCAAGTCTAGTGGAGACCAGAATGTTCCACAACCCAAGACCAGTGCAGATCACAACATTCCCCAACACTAAAAGGCTACATTTGAGGGGGCAAAAAGATTCATGGGGGCAATCGTATTCACGAAGACAGCTTGGCCAATATTATCCGATAACCTGTACTTGATGGTTGACAATGCTTGGAGACAGGCGATTGACGCTCAGGATCGTCAGTGGGCATTGGCAGATGCTTCTGTACGTACACCATCACTGTGTCAATTGCTTGGCGGTACATCTCTCAAAATAGATCCTGAAACACGAGATACTGGAAGTCATGGATTCTGTTCAATGCTCCTGTATGAGATTTACCATATTGACTATGCCCCAAAATGTACACAGTTATATCTGACGATAAGTGCCATTTGAGAACAGTTGCCAGCTGGCGCATATCAAACTGTTGTCCGCAGTTCCCTGTTCGAACCGCCCTCTGTGACTGAACTTCGTATCCATGTAAAGGAACTCCTGTTTGACAATGTTTATCTCTGAAAGGTCATCAATGATAAGAAATCATGCTTTACCTGAATGGAAGTGCTTGATCTAATTTACCATCAATTTTTCTTCACCACCAATAGCTTGGGGCACCAGGTTACAACATTCCAGCATTTCCAACATCTCGCTCTGCAGCCTTTTGCGCTGGCACCTGCAGCTAGTCATTGTGCACTGTCTCAATATGGCAGTGGAAAGAAGGCCACAGTTATGTTTTCTCAAGATGAAGATTGAGGTACATTTTGCCCATCCCCAGTGATCAATTGTACTCTGGTAGCCACTGCATTCATCAATCGCACATCTCTGGGCCGCTTGATACCCCCTGTGGCGGAACTCCGCCAGCATAGTGGCTCCTCAATCCCCATTGGCACTCCCCAGCCTAGATTGCCTCTCTTCTATTTCATTCCACAGTCAATTCCTCCTCTTTCAGCACTCCTCCCTTAGGAAAGTCATTCCTTGATCCCCTCTGGCTGGATTGGTGCTCCTCAATTTCATTCCGCACTCAATACCCCCCCATTTCGCACTGTCCAGTTTGGGTTGGGAGCTTCCCGATTCCCATCGGCGCACCACGCTCTGGATCGTTGCTCCAATATTCCATTCTGCACACCTTATCCTGCCCCACGTTTTCGGTGCTCTACAGTCCCCATTGGTTCTCTTCTGAATGGATTGGTGCTCTTCTAATTCATTCCGTGCTCTATACCCCTTTCCACGATTGCTCAGCAAGTGAGCTCCTCTATAACCATCGCTGCACCTCGGTCTGCATTGTCACTCCATTATTGAGTTCCGCACTCCTGACTCCCTTTTTTCAGTGCTCCTCCGCAAGTACAGGCGCTCCGCAATCCTCATTGGCTCTCTTCAGCCTACATTTGGCCCTCCTCATTTCCAGGTCGTTGCTCCCCTTCTTCATTCAAATATATCATATTGCCTTTCAAATCCCCATCATGATTTGCAGCTAGCTATCAACTCATTTCACGTTTGTTGAATATCACAAATCGAACCAAACGTCGTTGGAATTAAATTTCCTCTAATCGCCAGTTACGAATAATCGGCAAATCTATTGAATGCCTCCAGCTACTTTGGGCCATTGATGAATTGTGTGTTCCTGCTTTCGTTGGCCCTGATGATATGGGAGAAGTTGTGGAAGAGATTGACACCATGTTTGATTGATATCATTCCATCACTTAGTCGGGTTATTGGTTAGGTGTAGCTGCATTTATATTGGAATCACTAGTCGGTTCCTTTGGTTCTTTAAAGTCGTGAGGCAAACAATACATTGTTAAAGAAGATGATAGCTAGTATGATCCAGAAGTGATAATGAACAATAATATATGCATCCTATTCGCCGTTGAAGGAAATTGTTTGCTCGTGTACATCCAGAGTGTCCTAGATAACGCCTGCAGTCGTCTGAATCGATATCCCTCAGAACCCCGGCATTTCTCACAGTGTGTTTGTGATTCATGCATTTGTTTGGCAACACCCCCATGGGAACCCAAAGTTCTCTCTCGCACTCCAACATGTTCCCAAACTGATCACAATCACTCCCATCGTACCTGTGTACCAGTCATCAGAGATTTCGGTTACCCCCAAGGCCAGCCAGATTGCCCTTCTAGGGTCTGATACTCTTCTGAAATTGATGCTTCTAAGTTTACACTCCACATTCTCTCAGACACTCCTGGAGGCTCCCAGTGACTAAAATCCATTTTGCCAATGTATACACAATTCCACGCCATGTATCTCACTGGCACTCAATCAATCTTGGAAGTCAGAAGGAAAATTCGTATGCAGCAGGTTACCTAAACAATATTTTCTGCAGTCTAATATATTAATGTGTCAACCTCCATGATAACCTGTCCCGTCCCAGAGACGCATCAAATCAAACAGCAGTGCTCCTTTGTGATTCATCAACCAATACAATGGGTTACCTTACCAGGTATCAAGATTGGCAGAAAAGGATGGATTAATCGAAACCTGAATTACAGTCAATTAGTAAAATGCAGTTGATGACAACATTTGAGGAAATTCAACCCCATCAGATTTCACTATGGCTGAGAGTTGTCTTACAGAGCCCCAATACTCTCATACCAAGGCAAGAATTGTGTGAAATGGCAAGACCAGATGCTGCACTGATTGTGCAGGAAGATCATATAGGAGATCAATGAGAAGAATCACAGAGAATCCAAACACTCATCAATGGTGGCCCTTCTAGTATTTTCATTGTCTCACCACTGCTCATTAAACTCAGAATACCCCATGAAGCAGAGCACATCACAACTAACAGCATTGGCAGTTAGGTGATAATGCATCTGAAGTTCAGCTACATGATGGCAATGACTGTCCAAGATATGGATCATTTAGCCCTGGACTACAAACTAGAGGTGCTAATTATCCCGATGTTGGCACAAAATCTGGTTTCAGAATTATCATGTTTCAAGACCTGCAAGCTGGATATCTGTAGTGCTACTGTTCAATTAACTACATTTGAACCCCAATGTGGTCCAATGCATGCACACATATCAGGTGTGATAGTATAGTGGTATGAAGACTGGAATAACAAAGGTAACGATTAATATCTCCAAGATATTCATGGGAGTACACCTCTGATAAACATGACATTGGAGATCCCTGTGGATTGAACTGTAATACAAAGCCAGTGCACTGAGGACAGACATATGGTAGATATTGTGATACTCCAAGCAACCACATACGACAATCTCTCAGTGATCGACTATATCATTGGGACAGTCACTCTTCCCATTTGGGAATGCAGTGGACTGCTGGGACCTTCGATGGAGGTCACCACTTGGGAAAATCCAGCTGAGATTTACACAATTCACCCACGGTCAGGATGAGTAAGCAGGGAGCAGCAGCTGTAGTTGTTGTGGCCACAGTGGAACGCCACTCATATATACATCAATGACTGCTACCAGCTCAGAAAGTTACTATGAGAGGTTATTAGAATATTGTGATTTAGCATATTCTGGTGCAAACTGATTCATTTGCAGATTGCTGGTGTCTGTTTTTCACACTCTAGCCAAATCCCAAATCACAGATGGAGGCAAATGCACAGATGTTGGAACCGGTACAGAACGTTCTAATGATGGAAGTTGTATCCCCCTCAGATTCAAGGACTATGTGAACATCTTCAGTACAGTAAGGCTGAGTCTCTTGCACCACACCAGCCAAATGACTATACAAACTATCTGGACCCAAGTTTCCATTTACCATCCAGCTAAATCGACAATCATTAGATGTCAAGTTGAGAGCATGCAAGGCCCATATTGAAACAAATTTAGTCGATCGATTCATCAAGCAAGCATCATTGCCAATGGTGGCACCAATCTGATTGCAAAGAAGACAGATAGTGGACTGCTACTGTGTGTAGACTATTCGGCTCACAATTCGGCCACAGTGATGAACCTTTATCCTCCCACACTGATCACTAAGCTGGTTGATGGGTATAGTGGAGCACACATCATGATAAAACTGGACTTTTGCCATGCCTCTCACCGTATTCGAATCAACAAATGTGAAACAGTCGAAATCTCTTTTCACCTTCAGAACTAGCAGTTCCGGTACAGAGTAATGTCAGTTCAGTTGAGGAATGCATCAGCTGCGTTCCAAAGTAATATCAATGGCTACTTACAGGCTGATATTGCTTATTTTGCAGTGTGCAACCTTGATAAGATACTAAGCTGCTCAATGATTAAGGAGGAGAACGTATGACATTTGCTGGAATAACTACAAGCAGATGGTTTTTGCGGTAAATCCAAAGATTGGGATTTTGGGCTCATGGTGGTCAGCATTCTCAGGTTGGTCAATAGCACTGATTAGATTGGAAAGAGATGGACATACTATTAATTTTCAAGGACTGGCCGACCCCAGAGTCCGAATGGCCTGTGCAGCTGACTGTTCAGTTCACATGCTTCTACCGGTCATTTATTTGAAATTATGGAGAGGTAAAAAATCTGGTATTGGACCCAAAACAGCGACCACAGCATTCCAGGACAACAAAACTGCTCAAATGTGAATGGACTCAGAATGTTGAACATTTGTTCTGGAAGTTGAAATGGGTATTCACCATTGCACACGTCTTCAAGTACTTCTAACTGGCACTGCCGCTGATTCCACAGGCTGTTGCTTGCTGCTTTCCGGTAGCCAGAATTCTCAACCAGTAAGATGGAATCAGGATTGTCAGTGTGCTTGACTTCAAGTATCGAAAATGGCCTAGTGTCAAACAGAACCACGACATGTATGATCAGGAGGTCTTGGCCATCTTCATACAACTTCATTATTAAACACCTGGAAGACAAAGAGATCCCAGCCGATAGAGCATGGAGAAGACTCAACCATGCAACCAGCTATCACAATACATTGGCAATACTCCTGGCTTCCGTGCCAGCATCCACCATCACCAAATGATGTGGTTTTGTAACACTGGGAGATTCACCCTAGGTTCTGATCAATAACAGCCCCTAATACATGTCAGACTGGTAAAGAAGAACATGAATAAGGCATCACTCAGGATTCATATAAGGATTAACACCCTAAATAGACACAAGGTAACTGTTCCATTCTCTGTCTCCAATAGATAGTATTGGCTAAAGAGTATCATCTGAAGCTATCCATATGCTGTTGTACACGACTCAAGAGTATCGCCCTAATGACGACTCAAAAGTATTGTCCCAACAACCAGCTCTTATGCTCAAAGACTAACTGTCCAAGAGTGCGACGACTCCAAGTATTGACTTGTCTATCAGAACCAGCAAAGTAGTTTCGTCCCTGCAGAAGGAGTAGTGCCGACTCAAGAGTATCCTGACAGAAGTATCCTCTGAACCACCATGCTATTAGGCTGATCCTCGGACTTCCATTGGAATCCAAAGTATTGTCTTTGCTCACTTCCTGATCAATGACTTGCCTTGACGAAGGTACTAAGAACAACCAAGTATAAAGTGGTGGTAGATATATCTGTGATATAGCACTGAATAATGAACATACAACTCTGGACTTCATGGGAGAAGTATCCACAATGACTTCGATGCAGAACTAATAGATAATACAAGTGAATGAAGTTAAGGCTTGACCTCCTGGTCGAGAAGGTCAATAGGCATCTATAAATCAATCTTGTTGTAGATAGCATGACATCAATGTCCTTCCTCCATGTCGGTACCGCTGATTGTATATCAGGCAATTCACAACCTTAACAATCGTTAGACTGCCAAAGTCTGCTTGGGAGTTCTCATACGTAACTGCCTCATCATCTTTTGGTCTCTACCCTTGATAGGCAAGTGCCAACTCGCAGGAGTATTTACTACATCATCAGGGTAGTGTGCTGGTATTGTGACATAATTGTTATTGGCGATACCTTGTATGAATATGAGCTTATCTGAAGCCAAATATCAACAAATAGGTTCATGTCACCAAGAGCCGGTGAGAGTGCCCTGTCATATGCCCACCGGGTACATAACGCTTTAACAATCACGGCAAATGACAGAACCCTTAATTTGACTATGCTTCATTGGGGCCAAATATAGGGTGACCTGAAACAGAGTTGTTTTGCCATATACCGAACGGACAGTATCCCGCGCCAATCAGGACATATGCCATGTCCGATTTACCCAGACCCAGAAAGTGGGGTAGAAATAAGGGTTGATTCGCATATGTCCACACGGTCACCAGGGCTCCAATATATTTCATTATTGGTAAATTACTTATCCGCAATATGACTCTGCGTATCTTGAGATGCCATGGTGCTCTGATATCAACGACACATCATCTCATCAGGAATGAACCATTTCAGTATGAGTGAAATAGACGTTTGGTGGGCAACTGGGAATAAGGTTTCCTGCCAATAAGGAGTGACCATTGAAAATGGAGATGTAGAACCCATTGCTGATCAAAAGATGATACACACATCGTTTTTGCGCTTGGCTCCACTCTCATTGTGGAGCAGTTGATATGAAGGTTGGGTAATAGAGATATGACCAATAGGTAACCAAATCCGGAAGTTAGATCCATTCTGGAAATCTGGGTGAGAATTTGTGATTCCAGATCAAGTATCATTGAGTGATTCTGTATGATCCCAGAAGTATAACTGTAACACCAATGGCGTAACAGGTTTCCATCTATGAGATATCAATGGAGCCCATCAGACTGACCTTTCAGCCAACAACATACATCCAACCATCGTCACTATTTTCTTTGCAAATGGGAGCTAATGTAGATCAATTCATGGAACTCCAATCTCCATGAGGAGGATATATCTGCCTGTAGCACTGCTCAGTTTAGTGACTAGCCTTGTCAATAACATTCCTGGATCCAGTCAATTCAGAGACTGGACGACTGATGACCACATATCACCAGATCTGCTTGGCTTGGGATGGTGACAGATGTACAGCAGTATACTCCTGGCTGTGAATTGTGCCACCGAGATATAGCATAGTGTCACATATGCTGTGGACTCAATATACATCTGTCACCAATGTCTCGTCCCTGGGAGTGACTTACAATGGATTTTCTTTGCAACTTGCCCAAATGCACGGTATTGAAATTCACAGGAATCTTTGTCGTTTTCAACTGTTTGAAAAGAGCGGTGTTGATCCTCCACTGCAGCATAGAAATTACCTTTCCTGAGCTAGGACAAATGTGTGTTGAACATGCAATCTGTAAACTGGGTGTGCCTGACAATATCACCACTGACCATGGCAAAGCATTGACCTGTTGATTTTGAGCAAGGGTTCTTTCCTGTGTCAGTACACGTTACAAACATTTAATATCTGTTCACCTAGTGATGGATAGTCTGACGGAGCAGCAGACCAACACAATGGTTTAGTATCATCGAATCAACTGCAACTACATCAAGGATCACTGGGTACAACTGTTACCACTGGTGGAATTTGTGTATAATAACTCAGTCCACCATTGTATGCAGATGGCACCCTTCAGGGTGAACCACAACTACCATCATACAATGCAATTCCAGCTACCGAAAGCTCCCAGTGTCACGTGACTGTTGCAGGCAGAATCATGAATGAAAGCTCTGTAAGAGACTGACAGGATTTCCTGGAAAAACATTTTTGAGACAGAAGCACAGCAAAACTAAAATACTGGGGATAAAGAGATGTCTTTCACAATTGGAGACAAAGTATGGCTCTTGATCAGCAACTTGCAATCATCCAGCCACTCAAAGATGCTCGATTTCAACCACACTGGACCGTTCAAGGTAAGTAAGCTCATCAATTAGTCTACTTACATAATTGATTTCCCAGGACCAGTGCTGAATCACAACCATTTCCATATATCGCTGCATAACCTCTATACACCACCAGCCAGAGGTCACCACTCCTCAGAACCACTTCCAGTGATAGTTGCAGACTGGGTGGAATGGGATGTCGATTGCATGCTCGACTCTAGCTGGCACTGTATGATGTTGTAATAATGCATCAAATCAGCTAGCTAGAAACACATATACATGAGCTAGGAACCAGTAGAGCACATCGAAAATGCCCAAGATCTGGTTGATGAGTATCGCCTAGAGCATTCCAATCTTCCAGGGGTATAGCAGTAACCAGAGTGAGGGTGGACATGGGGAGGACACAGATATCGTTTGGACATTTTGATAGAACTCTTGTTAATTCATTCTCTGCTCTTCTGATGGGATCTTGCCCCGGTATAAATGCCATTGGCACCAGATTTTGCCACTGACCAATGGAGGTTGGGCTTACCCTGGCCCTCAATCCACCTGAATGTCACCCTGCATTGTATTGGTCAGTGGAGAGTGTTACGGGGTCGGTATGGCCTAAGTACCTATACCTCAAAAGTATACTAGGATACTTCAGTAAGTACTTTGTCACACTCTGCCGTAGCCCATATTGAAAAGTCTTATGCGTATTTCCAGACAAAGTAAATAGGTAAACGATAAAGATTGTAAACGCACAAAGAACAAATATGTATCGTTGTATCAGAAGCTATTAAACAAATAGCAACTAAATCCTATCAGGGTGTGATGCAATATTGACAATACATATACCTCGTAAAATTAATCTCTTTGATTAATTATCATCGTACGATATTATAATCAATCTTGGTGATTGATTATTATTGTAGCAGTACTATATTGCTCGGTGATAGTGCAATCTAAATTGACATGTATCTTCACAACAACCCTCAACTGGTTCCTTGCAAAATCTGGCATTCAGATACTATCGGCAATATTACGTCTTCTGCGTAATTTCTCTCAATTCCTTGTCTATTACAGACTGAATAGTAGATGTCAATTCTACTCAACCTTAAATCTCTTGTTTTATTCAACCGTCTTTTCTTAAGGATGTCCTCAAAGCCTGTAGTTGCTTTTTATTCAGTCCCAAATATCATTGACGTAACTCCTTATTTGTAAGGTTGACAGGTGTAAAAATTCTGCCGGATGGCATTCTTCAATTGACTGGTACAATACCTCGCTCCTCTGCTATGTATTGAGATGTTGATTTAGAACAATACGCCGTATCGAAATCTGACTGTGGTTCAGGAATATCGGAATCAGGGATAATCGTTTCCTCAGGTACTCTCCTCGGAAGTGGTGTTACTACACAATCCTCACCATATGTTCAAGGGATTATTTGATATTCAAGATAGAACTTAAATATCTCGGTATATTGGATGATACTTGCTAACCACCAAATACACTGTGCAGCAAAGATATTATTTTCTTCCTTAAATCATCTTATTAGTAGAGGGAACGCATACACAATACTATCGTAATCGTTATTGAAGGTTTGTCTAGTCATGGGGCAGGGGAACCGCGTATAATCCTAATAGATAATACTAATATACTTGATAATAATAATAATAATAATAAGAACTTCAAACTTATAATATTTCAGCTTGGTCTTTCACAGGTAGGTATCGTTCCTAACTGTGGGGCCACCCATCCAAAAGCCGAATCTCTGGTCATTATGTTATAGCATCTTCTGGACTACCGAAGTTTCTGTCCGAACCTTAGCTATGATCTCATCTGTCATATCTTAGAGTACTCAATGATTACGAGCCATGCTGTTGAATAGAGAACCACGTAGCCCAAAGGTTATCATGTAATGGCATGATTGGTTTGAAGCATTACGCTCCTGATAGGAATCAGGCCATCCTCAGCAATGAGATTTAATCAAACAGTAACTTCAGATTAGATATCTTGCCACTCGTTCATTTCGGATAGTCAAAACCTCTCCGTTGCCAGATGTGGTTATTTGGAGGGCTTTAAACCGATTGCTTAATAAATCAAAACACAACCTTCACCATATGGGCTATTTCGCATATCTGCTTCAGAGGCTTACGTGGCGACCCACCATTGCACTGTTGTCATTTGATTTGACTCATTACAACAGTATTATGAAACTGATAGTGATTAACATCAGCAGAAAACATTGCAGTCCAGGCGGAATGGCTGCGTCAGAGTGGATGCGCTCCGTCAGAGCCAACAGAGACACCCCGGGGGCGGATTTCTCCGTGCCTGGCATCGATACCACGCGTTGCATTGCATATCGCCCTCTGATCGCGGTTCGCTGATCTTTTTGCTCTGTCGATCTCCTATTGTAAAGAGACACTCTGGCGTCGGGGCCAACTGTGACCATACGTCGAAATGGGTTCACTGGGTACACGCTTGCATCGGGATTGCAATGCAATGGGTGATACTGCAAAAATCTCTCCTCGCATTCCTTCTACATTAAGCTCTGGGAGTGTCGGAAGGTAAGAAGGTGTGATACTACCCGGTCGTGAGGATCCTCGAAATCTCGGACAGAGCGAGTGACACCAACAGTTGGGAAAGACAGAGTGTGAATTTTCATTGAATGATAAGAGGGGATGGAAATGGGATGATGTGTACCTACTCCGGGGTCTGCCGAATATATACTCCCCGCCAATCTGTCCACCTCCCTTACCCCTAGATCTCTGTACAACCGCTGTCGCTCCTTCAAGATGTACTGGATTGAGCGTGTTTGAGATTCACCTGGAGACAGCGATCGAGTGAACTCAGAGATGCACTCGGAGGCCGTGATTCAGCGAGTTTGGATATGCACTTGGAGACTGCGATTGAGTGAACTCAGTGATGCACGTGGAGTCCGGGATCGAGCGAGTTCGGAGATGCACTTGGAGGCCATGATCATGCGAACCTGAAGGCCGTAATCGAGTGAGTCTGGAGATACACTTGGCGGCCGTGATCAAGCGAGTTCGGAGATGCACTTGGAGGCCGAGGCCGAGTGAACTCAGAAGAGGCAGTTGGAGGCCGTGATCGATTGAGTTTGGAGATGCACTCTGAGGCTGTGACCAAGCGAGTTTGGAGATGCAGTTACAGGCTATGATCGAGCGGGATTGGAGGAGTACTTGAAGGCGCTCAATTCGGAGAGTGGCGCGATGGCAGCTGAGACTCTATTCATTGGTTCACTTGTAATTGTGGGAATGTTGAGAGTGGAGTACAACATCCACTGAGAGATGAGAAACTGGCAGGGAGTGAGAGACAGTCGATCTTGGGATGATGCTGTACTTGGTGTATGCTGTACTCTGTGGTGATTCATGAGTATGGCATGGAGAGATAGAGAGGGATGACTTGACTTCGTGTTCTTAGGTGATGGTAGAGTTGAGCACAAGCAAGAGAGAGATCAGAAGAGATGGGGGAAATTATTATGAGAAACTTGGGCTCAGAGAAGTGTGTGTGCGAGTGAATTGACCATCCCCAATATGGCAGGCAGGAGTCCCGATCTGGCATGTAATAACTCCAATACGTGATCTTCCCAACGCAATCAAGCAAGTTGTACCGCTGATTTCTCATATCCGCTCGAATCCTCCATATCATTCTCATCTTCATCCCCCATCTCGCTCTTTCTCATCCTCAACTCAACCATCATCGCAGAACACAAAGTTATATCATCCCTCTCTGTCTCTTCATGATATGATCATGTGTTGACACCAAGTACAGCATACACCCAGTACAGCATACCCCAAGTACTGCATACACCGAGTACAGCATCCACCCAAGTTTATTTGTCTTCCCTTCATTCTCATGATTACAAGATGACCCCTGAATGCAGCTTCAGCTTCCGGCGTACATCCCTACACGATCCACCGCCATCAGCCAGCTCTCCATGAGAGCTCAAATGTGAGGTCACATTGTCACATTCCCATGGTTGCAGGTTGACTAACTGATGGATAGAGTCTCATCACCCAGTGCGCCGTCCATCGACCGCCTCCACGTACTTGTCCATTATCACTCGATCACCGCCTCTAAGTGCATCTCCAAACTCAGTTGATCACGGCCTCGAAGTGGATCTCCAAACATTCTCGATTACGGCTTGCAAGTTCGCATGATGATGGCCTCCAAGTGCATCTTCAAACCCGCTCGATTACGGCCTCCAAGTTAGCACGATCATGGCCTCCAAGTGGCATACCTCCAACCTCGCTCGATCACGGCCTCCATGTTTATCTCCGAACTGGCTCGATTACGGCCTCCAAGTTCGCATGAGCATGGCCTCCAAGTGCATCTCCAAACTCGCTCGGTCACCATTTCGGAGTGCATCTCTAAGTTCACTCGATCACAGCCTCCAAGTGTATGTCCAAATACCCTTGCTTACTGACCTCATGTGCATCTCCAAACTCGCTCGATCACAGCCTCGGAGTATATCTCTGAGTTCACTTGATCGTCATTTTCAGGCGCACCTCGAATTGCTCTCAAGCACCGCCTGCAGCCAGTCCAGATATAGCGTGTGTAGATGGGTAGCTATATGGATACATATATACATAGATGAGAATACAAACTGAATACATGACTGTGATTCGAGGTGCTCCCAGACATCTCGCAGGCGCTCCCAGGTTTGCCGCCAGTGCTCCCAGGTTTGTCGCCAGCACTCCCAGGCGCTCCCAGGCTTGTTGCCGGCGCTCCCAGTTACCCTGAAGGCTGGCAGGAATGCCCTCCTAGGGTCTGATACTCTGCTGAAATTGACACATATAAGTTTACACTCCACATCCTCTCAGACACTCCTGGAGGCTTCCAGTGACTGAAATACATTTTGCTGATGCTATGCAACAGGAAGCGTTTAATTGTCTGTCAGAGGGTACGAGGTTCTGTCAGAGCCATCAGAGCCGTCCGGAACACCTGGGTGTTTCTGACGGAACATAGAGTTGTTGCTACTTAACGTTACTCGTTTGTTCCCTGCCAGGGAGTCGGAGGCTTATTGGGTCTTAATGACTTTGCGCAATGTCTTCATCAATCAGACACACCATGCTAAGGCCGAGACCATTCTCTTTGGCCGGGGAGTATTCAAGTTGTTCCGCTCCACAAGGGATTGGCTTGAACTCCCACATAATCGCATAATGGCTGTCGTCTTCCTGACATGTCAGTCGCACTCTTGCAACTGCGGCCTCTGGTCCCCCTTAGGATAGTTTGAATGAGTTTGGTAAGAAATATCTGGCATCACTATAAGCCATGTAGGCTTATCGACTGGCCAAGGTTATTGTATCATCAAATCAGTTCTACCGTACAATGTGAACTTTCAATGAATCCACCAGCAATCAGGCTCGCTGTCAAATCGACACAAGGCATGTCATCTCCTGCTGAGGATCATATGTATGGCAGCTTACTACTCCATTTGAGATCGGTGTTTTGTACTATACGGTTTTATAACCCGTTATGTATTTCTTGAAGTAGAATAGTACCAATACCTCTATTAAAGGTGAACCCCTAACAGAGAGACTTATTGGTTGTTACAAATGCATATGTAGTGTGATTGTTTAATTCTCTGTTGCTTTTGCATCGATACTTGTATACTGACTTTGGCGGGTCAGGAGGTCTTCAATGAAAAGAGGGGGATTATTCAATGGCAACACATAACCCAAGGCAGGAAATGTGACAGTGTATGTAGCTCTCCACTATGGCATATAGATCAGTATCAAAGACCTTGCCAGCTACTTCTCAATATATTCCAACTCACTGTCGTGTGCAATCTTACCACTCCAACTGACATTTACTGTGATACTTAGGCCTCTGTGCCTTTGAAGGAATAAAGATTTATTCCTAGCAATAGCTAGCAGCGACTACCTGAACCAATCAAATTAAGTGCTTCACATTCTAGTTCCCTGAATGTAACTTGGTTTTAATAAGAAATAAAATCAACTTGTATTCCTGTTTTAACGTCAATATATCTGAACAGCAACAGTTTGACAAAATCTGACTATATATGGATTCATTTATTATTTGCCTATGGGTGTATTATTCCATATACCAAGTGTAAAATTGTTCCCACTTCAAATGGGATGGGTACATTGTAGTCTTATATTATGGCTCTTTGAGACCACTAGTTTTTTCAATTATATTATCATGCTCCTCCCTTTTTCTTGTATCTGTATACATGGCTCTTAGTCACATACAAAAGCTAAAGTGATTATTGTTGTTTGGCACCGTGCAAACTACTACCAAGCATGTTGTATGGGCAAGTCTAACAGGTTCATTGTGACAATTTAGCCTGAGCTCTCTCCAACATTGACCACTAATTGCTTTTCATCTTACCTTCCTTTCTTTCACAACCCCCAAACTTTGCTTCTACATTACTTCAAAAACATCTTGCTTCGCTGTTGCCAAATCCAGTGTGCATTGTAAACAATATTCAATTGTAGCCAGTTTTTGAAATTCACCAAACATATCAGCAACAGTCATTAAGAACTGCAGCGGTCAATTTCGGAGCTATTTCTAATAGTTCTCTTGCAGGACAATGCCGTGATCATTTGTGTGTAGGAATCCTGCCACCAATACTATTCTCCAGTAGTTGAAGTTGCCAATGCTGGGCTTACTGATTCTTTCAACAAATTGGTTCAAGTAGATGTTAGTTTATTCAATGCGGATTGGGCATTTACATTCTGCACCCCCCCAACCCAATATATCATCAGTCTCATCATGTGTATCGTAATTGTGATAAGAGAGCTACTTCCATGGTGGCGACATTGCAATACTTGTTATATCAGTTTCTACAGTTCCGTATCAGGCTGTAATTGTGTGGTTGAGAGATATATAGTTGGTCACATTGGTGCATCTGAAGGAGGTTCTGGGGTTGAAGAGGTGGAGGATATCAGCTGAATGACTGGATTGCTTCCTGGTAGTACTGGTGATACTCCAGGTGTATGTGGTGATGATATACCATGTCCTGAGAACTGTTGTAACTATTTGAGATCAACTATAACTACCTGGGGCGAATTTCTATCCTTGCCAGGTATATCCGCAACTTGGACATGATTCGAATGCAGCAGGGGCTGATTGCAGACTTCGTGTCATGTTAAATGAGGCGAAGTGGTAGCATTGCAGAGTACTGAGAAATGGGCGCTGTGATCAAAGGTGACCATATTGGAAGTCCACAGTGCAGTTCCATTGATCAATATTTTTGGGAACTACATTCTAGTAAACACATATAGAAACCATGAGTGATTTACAATCACCCAGAGTATAACATCAGCAACAACGCTAGTTTGCGTCAGAAACACCCGGGTGTTCCGGACGGCTCTGATGGCTCTGACGGAACCTCGTACCCTCTGACGGAGAATTACACGCTAACCGTCGCCCAGGCGACGGGTCGCGTTGCATAGCATCAGCAAAATGTATTTTAGTCACTGGTCTGAGAGGATGTGGAGTGTAAACTTAGATGCGTCAATTTCAGGAGTATCAGACCCTAGGAGGGCATTCCTGCCGGCCTT
>Ga0307515_10000618_pt1 | contig 83065 bp, 92 predicted proteins | sample 17_EM_MG_FD_194513 | JGI IMG/M metagenome (GOLD analysis project Ga0307515, IMG submission 194513) | Populus trichocarpa ectomycorrhiza microbial communities from riparian zone in the Pacific Northwest, United States - 17_EM | ecosystem: Host-associated > Plants > Roots > Unclassified | place... | reverse complement strand
CCGAGGAGCGCAGCTTCAGGCGGAAAAAGGGCCGCGCGTGTTTGAGCCGAAGGCGAGTTTGCGCGGACCCCGCCTGAAGCGAGCACCGCAGGTTGCCCGCAGCTTCGCTGCGGGTCACGCACAGTGGGGTCGCCTTTTCTTTGCTTACTTTCTTTTGGCGAAGCAAAAGAAAGTGAGTCGCCCGCCGGGGCGAAACCCGGCTCCAGGCCCATGCAAAGACCAGCAACAGTTCAAAGGCCCAGTGCCCTCACCCCAACCCTCTCCCAGAGGGAGAGGGAGCAAGCGTCAGCCCGCCTTCACCTTCAACCGCCAAGCATGCAACAGCGGCTCGGTATACCCGCTAGGCTGCTCGATCCCCTTGAACACCAGCTCCTGCGCCGCCTTGTACGCCGCCGAAGTAGCGAAGTTGCCCGCCATCTTCTGGTAGATCGGATCGCCCGCGTTCTGCTGGTCGACCACCGCAGCCATGCGTTCGAAGGTCGCGTTGACCTGCTCCTTCGTCACCATGCCATGCAGCAGCCAGTTGGCGATGTGCTGGCTCGAGATGCGCAAGGTCGCGCGGTCTTCCATCAGACCGATGTTGTGGATGTCAGGCACCTTCGAGCAGCCCACGCCCTGGTCGATCCAGCGCACCACGTAGCCCAGGATGCCCTGCACGTTGTTGTCGAGTTCCTGCTGGCGCTCTTCGGCCGACCACTTCACCTCCGGCGCGACCGGCACCTTGAGCAGGTCGTTCAGGATGTTGTCGCGCTCGGCGTTGGCGTCGATCTTCTCCAGCTGCTTCTGCACTTCGGCCACGCTGACCTGGTGGTAGTGCAGCGCATGCAGCGTGGCGGCAGTGGGCGAAGGCACCCAGGCGGTGTTGGCGCCGGCCTTGGGGTGGGCGACCTTCTGTTCCAGCATCGCGGCCATCAGGTCGGGCATGGCCCACATGCCCTTGCCGATCTGCGCCTTGCCGCGCAGGCCGCACGACAGGCCGACCAGCACGTTGTTCTTCTCGTAGGCCTGGATCCACGGCGTGGTCTTCATGTCGCCCTTGCGCAGCATCGGGCCGGCCTGCATCGCGGTGTGCATCTCGTCGCCGGTGCGGTCGAGGAAGCCGGTGTTGATGAAGGCCACGCGCGCACCGGCCTCGGCGATGCAGGCCTTGAGGTTGACGCTGGTGCGGCGCTCCTCGTCCATGATGCCGAGCTTCACGGTGTTGGCGGGCAGGCCCAGCATCTGCTCGACGCGGCCGAAGAGTTCGCTCGCGAACGCGACCTCGGCCGGACCGTGCATCTTGGGCTTCACGATGTAGACGGAGCCGGTGCGCGAATTGCCCTTGCGCTTGAGGTCGACGGTGGCGATGGTGGTGGTGATCACCGCGTCCATGATCCCTTCGGGGATCTCCTTGCCGCCCGCGTACAGGATGGCCGGATTGGTCATCAGGTGGCCCACATTGCGCACGAACATCAGCGAGCGGCCGTGCAGCTTGACCGGTTGGCCGTCTGCGCCGGTGTATTCGCGGTCGGGGTTCAGGCCGCGCGTGAAGGTCTTGCCTGCCTTGACCACTTCCTCGGTCAACGTGCCTTCGAGGATGCCGAGCCAGTTCGAATACGCGAGCACCTTGTCCGCGGCATCGACCACGGCCACCGAATCTTCGAGGTCGAGGATGGTGGAGAGCGCGGCTTCCATCACCACGTCGCTGATGCCGGCCGCATCCGTCTTGCCGATGGCGGTGGTGCGATCGATCTGGATGTCGAGATGGATGCCGTTGTGCTTGAGCAGCACCGAGGTCGGCGCCGCAGCGTCGCCCTGGTAGCCGACGAACTGCGCCGGGTCCGCGAGGCCGGTGCTGCTGCTTTGCAGCGCGATCACCAGCTGGCCGTCCTTCACCGAGTAGCCGGTCGCGTTCTTGTGCGAGCCGTTCGCGAGCGGGGTCGCCTGGTCGAGCACGCCGCGCGCGTACGCGATCACCTTGGCGCCGCGCGCCGGGTTGTAGCCCTTGCCCTTCTCGGCACCGTCGGTCTCGGGGATCGCGTCGGTGCCGTAGAGCGCGTCGTACAGCGAGCCCCAGCGCGAATTGGCGGCGTTGAGCGCATAGCGCGCATTGAGGATCGGCACCACCAGCTGCGGGCCGGCCTGCAGCGCGAGCTCGGCATCGACATTGGCGGTGGTGGCCTTGACGTCCTGGGGCTGCGGCAGCAAGTAGCCGATTTTTTCGAGGAAGGCGCGATACGCCGGCATGTCGGCGATCGGGCCGGGGTGGGCCTTGTGCCAGGCGTCCATCTCGGACTGCAGGCGGTCGCGCTCGGCCAATAGCGCCACGTTCTTCGGCGCGAGCTCGCTGACGATCGCGTCGAAACCCTTCCAGAAGGTTTCGCTGGCCACGCCGGTCGCGGGCAGCACCCGGTCTTCGATGAAGCGATGGAGTTCCGTGGCGACCTGGAGGCCATGGAGGGTCGTGCGGGCGGTCATGGTCGGGTGTTCCTTGAAAACGAATGCAGTCAAAGACTTTATTCGATACCTGGCTGATCAGTAAGAGCCGGAAGCGGGTTTTATCAATGACCAAATTGAAGGTAATCGTGGCCCGCTGGAGCCTCGTGTCAAAGGGTAGGCCCTGATAAGAGCGATGTACATGCCCCGGATAATTTAACTTCTTAAATAATCGGAACCCGAAGCGATGATCCTGTTGGCGTCCAATGAAAACCCGTTCGGCATGCCCGAATCGGCGCGCCGTGCCGCGGCGGCAGCGCTCGAAGGCGCGGGCAACTATCCCGACAGCAACGGCACCGCGCTCAAGCATGCGCTGGCGGCGCGGCTCGACGTCCCCCTCGAATGGCTCGTGCTCGGCAGCGGTTCGAGCGAGATCCTCGAACTGGCGGCGCAGGTGAGCGTGAAACCCGGCGAGGCCGTCGTCTATTCCCAATACGGTTTCGTCGTCTACGCGCAGGCGGCCGCGCATGCCCATGCGCGAAGCACCGTGGTGCCGGCGCAGGACTTCGGCCACGATCTGGCCGCCATGCGCGCGGCCATCGGCGAAGACACGCGACTGGTCTTCGTGGCCAACCCCAATAACCCCACCGGCACCTTCATCGAGGCCGCTCCGCTGCTCGCCTTCCTGCAGTCGGTGCCGGCGCACGTGACGGTGCTGCTCGACGAGGCCTACACCGAGTACCTCGCGCCGGCGCAGCGCTGCGACAGCATGGCCTGGGTCCGGCGCTTCCCGAACCTGATCGTCGCGCGCACCTTCTCCAAGGCCTACGGCCTGGCCGGGATGCGCATCGGCTACGGCGTCGCACAGCCGGCGCTCGCGGCGCGCATGAACGCGCAGCGGCCGCGCTTCAACGTGAGCACGCCGGCCCAGGCTGCGGCGGTGGCCGCGCTGGCCGACGAAGCCTTTCTCGCGCGCAGCTACCAGCTCAACACCACGGAGCGGGCGCGGCTCGCGGCGGGTCTTCACGAACTCAGGCTGGCCTCCATTCCGTCGTCGGGCAACTTCCTGATGGTGCAGGTCGGCGAGGGACGCACTGTGCATGCGCGCCTTCTGGCAGCCGGCGTCGAAGTCTCGCTGCTCGACAACTACGGCCTGCCGCAGTGGCTGCGCATCACCGTCGGCCTGCCCGAGCAGAACGATGCCGTGCTGGCCGCGCTGCACGACAGCGCGCCGGCCCGCTGATCCCCCCGCAAGAACAACAACCCGAGGAGACTCCCCGATGAAACGCCGCCATTTCGCAGCGCTCGCCGCCGCCACGTTGGCCTCTCCGCTCGTGCCGGCGCAGGAGCGCACGACCCGCATTCTGGTCGGCTTCCCGCCCGGTGGATCGGCCGACGCGGTGGCGCGCCTGCTGGCCGACAAGATGCGCGTCACGCTTTCGCAGAACGTCATCATCGACAACAAGCCCGGCGCGGCCGGCCGCCTGGCGCTGTCCGAGATCAAGCGCTCGGCGCCGGACGGCAACACGCTGATCTTCTCGCCCAGCGGCGCGATGGTGATCCACCCGTGGCTGTACGCCAACCTGGGCTACGACACCGCGAAGGACTTCACGCCGATCTCGCTCGCCAGCACCTTCGACTTCGCGGTGACGGCCGGGCCCGGTGCGCCGGCCGGCGACCTGAAGACGGTGCTGGCCTGGATGAAAGCCAACCCCGGCAAGGCCAACTACGCCACCTCGGGCGCGGGCACGGTGCCGCATTTCGCCGGCCAGCTTCTGAGCCAGGCGGCTGGTGTGCCGATGACGCACGTGGCCTACCGCGGCGGCGCGCCGGCCGCGCAGGACCTGATCGGCGGCCAGGTGCCGCTGATGGTCGACACGGCCTCGGAAACCATCGAGCACCATCGTGCCGGCAAGGTGCGCATCCTGGCCGTGACCGGCGAGCAGCGCAGCAAGGCGCTGCCGGACGTGCCCACGCTCAAGGAGTCCGGCATCAACGTCACGGCCGATGCCTTCTTCGGCCTCTACGGGCCGCCGGGCATGTCGGCCGAGACGGTGCAGCGCATCGATCGCGCGGTGGCCGACGCGCTGCGCATGCAGGACGTGCAGGACAAGATCTACGCGCTGGGCCTGGTGCCTGCGCATGCCGGGCCGGCCGAACTGGCGGCGATCCAGGCCGCGCATCTCAAGCGCTGGGAAATGCCCATCAAGGACTCGGGTTTCAAGGCCGAATGAAGGCGAGCCCCTTCAGACCTCGCCGCTGAGCCGGGCTGCGGCCGCGCGCACCGGCGCGATGTGCCGCTCGTCGTAGCGATGCGCCGGCATCGTCAGCGTCAGGGCCGCGGCCAGGCGGCCGTCGGCGTGGAACACCGGCGCCGAGATGCCGCCCAGCTCGGCCGATCGATCGCCCACCATCGCGCAATAGCCTTCGGCGCGAATGGCTTCGTACAGCTTGCGCTCCTTGGCACCGCGCGGCCGCCCGGCCTCGGGGCCGAAGGCGATCAGGATGCGCGCGCCCGCGCCGCGATCGTTGGGCAGCAGGTCGCCGGCGCGCACATGGTCGCGCACCACATGCGGTGAATCGACGCGGTACAGGCACAGCCGCGCCCAGCTGTCGCCCTGCGCCTGCCGCACGTGATAGGCCGCGCTCTCGCCGGTGGCCGCAACCAGCTCGCGCAGCACCGGCGGCACGATGCGGTCGAGCGAGAGCGAGGCCGCATACAGGCCGTGCAGCCGAGCGATCTCCGTGCCGAGTGCATAGCGGCCGTCTTCCTGCCGGCGGATCAGGCGCGCATGCTCGAGCGAGGCGAGCAGGCGCAGCACCGTGCTCTTGTAGAGCTGGGTGCGCTCGGCGAACTGCGCCAGGCCCAGTGCCTCGTCGCCGGGCTGGAAGCATGAGAGCAGGCTCAGCGCGCGGTCGACCGCAGCGGCGCCGCCCGGCGCGGCATTGAGGTCGGAGACCGATTCGGTCTGGGCTTTGCGGGGCATGGGCTTCGGCTTGACAGTGGAGGGCGTGTCGCGGTCTAATTCTGTAAAACAGAATATAGTTCTGTTAGATAGAACAGTCAACTGCACCCTTCCAAGGAGACAAGCCGATGACTCCCCCCGATGTCCTCATCAGCGAGGTCGGCCCGCGCGACGGCCTGCAGTCCGTCAAGGCCACGATGCCGACGGCAGACAAGCTGCGCTGGATCGATGCGCTCTACGCGGCTGGGGTGCGCGAGATCGAGGTCGCTTCCTTCGTGCCCGCGCGCCTGCTGCCGCAGATGGCCGACGCCGCCGAGGTGGTGCGCCATGCCGCCACGCTGCCCGGCCTCACCGTGATGGCGCTGGTGCCCAACCGCAAGGGCGCCGAGGCCGCGCTCGCGGCGGGCGTGCACAAGCTCACGATGCCGGTGTCGGCCAGCGCCGCGCATTCGCTCGCCAACGTGCGCAAGACGCGCGAAGAAATGATCGAGGAGGTGCGCGCCATCTCCGACCTGCGCCGCAAGATCGCGCCGCAGGTCAGGCTCGAGGCCGGCATCTCGACCGCTTTCGGCTGCACGCTGCAGGGCGACGTGCCCGAAGACGAAGTGATCTGGCTGGCCGCGCAGTGCGTCGCCGCGGGCGCCGACGAATCGGGCCTCTCCGACACGGTCGGCTATGCCAACCCGGCCCAGGTGCGCCGCCTCTTCAAACGCCTGCGCGCCGAGCTTGGCGACAAAGCCGGCGCTGCCCACATGCACAACACGCGCGGCCTGGGCCTGGCCAACTGCCTGGCGGCCTGGGAAGAGGGCGTGCGCACATTCGATGCCTCGCTCGGCGGCCTCGGCGGCTGCCCCTACGCGCCCGGCGCATCCGGCAACGTCGTCACCGAAGACCTGGTCTTCATGTTCGAGGCCATGGGCGTCTCGACCGGCATCGCCATCGACAAACTCATCGCGGCCCGCGCGCCGCTCATGGCCGGCCTGCCCGGCGAACCGGTCTACGGCATGACGCCCGAGGCCGGGCTGCCCAAGGGCTTCATCCAAGGAAACGCACATGTCTGAAGCCAACGCTCCCCTGCCGTACGAAGGTGTCCGCGTCGTCGAATTCACCCACATGGTGATGGGCCCGACCTGCGGCATGCTCCTGGCCGACCTCGGCGCCGAGGTCATCAAGGTCGAGCCGATCGAAGGCGATGCCACGCGGCGCCTGCTGGGTTCCGGTGCCGGCTTCTTCCCGACCTTCAACCGCAACAAGAAGAGCATCGCGCTCGACCTCAAGAAGCCCGAGGGCGTCGAAGCCGCGCTGCGCCTCGTCGCCACCGCCGACATCGTGAGCGAGAACTTCAAGCCCGGCACGATGAAGAAGCTGGGCCTGGACTACGACAGCCTGAAGGCGCTGAACCCGCGCCTCATCTATGTCAGCCACAAGGGCTTCCTGCCCGGCCCCTACGACCACCGCACCGCGCTCGACGAGGTGGTGCAGATGATGGGCGGCCTGGCCTACATGACCGGCCGCATCGGCGACCCGCTGCGTGCCGGCACCAGCGTCAACGACATCATGGGCGGCATGTTCGGCGCCATCGGCGCGATGGCGGCGCTGCGCCAGCGCGAGCAGACCGGCCGCGGCTGCGAGGTGCAGTCGGCACTGTTCGAGAACAACATCTTCCTTGTCGCGCAGCACATGATGCAGTTCGCGGCCACCGGCCGCGCGGCGGACCCGATGCCCAGCCGCATCTCGGCCTGGGCCGTGTACGACGTCTTCACCGTCAAGGACGGCGAGCAGATCTTCCTGGCCGCCGTCAGCGACAAGCAGTGGACCATCTTCTGCAAGGCCTTCGGTCTGGAGGAGATGCTGGCCGATCCGCGCCTGAAGACCAACAACGACCGCGTGCTCGCGCGCGACTGGATGATGCCCATGCTGCGCTCGCACCTGGCGGGCCGCAGCGCGGCCGAACTCAGCGCCGTGTTCGAGAAGAACGAGCTGCCCTTCGCGCCCATCACCAAACCGCAGGACTTGTTCGACGACCCGCACCTCAACGCCACCGGCGGCCTGGCGCCGATCCGCATGAACGACGGCAGCCAATCGAAGGTGCCGCTGATGCCTTTCACGCTCGGCGGCGAACGCCCGGGCATTCGCCTGCAGCCGCCGCTGCTCGGCGAGCATACGAATGCGCTGCTGAAGGAAGTCGGCTACAGCGATGCGCAGATCGCCGAACTGAAGAAACAGAACATCACGACCGGAGACTGAGCTCGTCAAGCCACGTCTTCATGCAGGCACAGGATGTTGCCCTCGGGATCCTCGAACCAGGCCGCCTTCTCCGAGCCGAGCACGCAGACGTGCCCGACCGTCTTCAGCCCGGGCAGGTCGTAGTCCGCGAAGCGCACGCCGCGCTGCTCCAGCGCGGCCACTGCCTGTTCGATGCGTTCCACCTTGAAGCTCAACGCCGTGTGCTCCGCCTTGGTTCCTTCCGGTTTGGGAAACAAGGCCAGCTCGGTGCCGCCGCAGCGGTAGATGAACTTGCCGTCCGGCTTGGCACCCAGAGGCTCCAGGCCTAGCGCCTGCTCGTAGAACTGGCGCGCACGCGCCAGATCTTTCACGGGCAACATGCAGGTGACGCTGCTGGCGGCAAGTGGGTTCATGGCGCGCACTCCGTAAAGCCTTTTGCGCGTTGTAGACCGTTTGCGCAGGGCTCGCCATGCGTGGGAACGCCTATGCGGGCGTTGCTCAGGGGAAAAGCAGGGGCTTGCCCAGCGTGACGGCGAGCCCGGCCAACGCGCAGGCGCCGAGCAGCGGCATCACGCCGACCTTGAAGCGGAACAGCGCGATGGCCGCCGCCACGGCAATGACGGCGGACACGATGTCGAAGCGGCCGCCGAAGCCCTGCGGCCACAGCACGTGGTAAGCGAAGAACAGCGCCAGGTTCAGGATCACGCCGACCACCGCCGCGGTGATCGCGGACAGCGGCGCCGTGAAACCGAGCTTGCCGTGCGTGGCCTCGACCAGCGGCCCGCCGACCAGAATGAAGATGAAGGAGGGCAGGAAGGTGAAAAAGGTGACCACCGCGGCGGCCAGCGCGCCGCCCAGGAAGAGGGCGTCGGGGCCGAGCACCTGCCTGAGCCAGCCGCCGACGAAGCCGACGAAGGCCACGACCATGATCAGCGGGCCCGGGGTCGTCTCGCCCAGGGCCAGGCCGTCGATCATCTGCGCGCCCGACAACCAGTGGTGCTGTTCGACCGCGCCCTGGTAGACATAGGGCAGCACCGCGTAGGCGCCGCCGAAAGTCAGCAGCGCCGCCTTGGTGAAGAACCAGCCCATCTGCGTCAACGTGCCCTGCAGGCCGTGGGTGACGACGAGCACGCCCATCGCGAGCGCCCATGCGCCGAGCCCGACGATCAGCAGCTTCGCGAGGTGGCCGCGCGAGAAGCGCGCGTGCGCCGGCGTCGGCGTGTCGTCGTCGATCAGCGCCGGCCCGTAGCTCTGCTGTTGGCTGCCGTGGCCGCCGCCGAGCGCGAACACTGCGGGCGCACGGCGCGCACCGAAGTGGCCGATCAGCCCGGCCGCGAGGACGATGGCCGGAAAAGGCGTGTCGAAAGCGAAGATAGCCACGAAGGCCGCCGCGGCGATGCCCCACATCCATGGGTTCCTGAGCGCGCGCGTGCCGATGCGGTGCGCCGCATGCAGCACCAGCGCCGTGACGGCCGGCTTGATGCCGTAGAAGATGCCGGCCACCACCGGCACGTCGCCGAAGCGCAGGTAGATCCACGACAGCGCGATCAGGATGAACAGCGAGGGCAGCACGAACAGGGCGCCTGCGACGATGCCGCCCCAGGTCCGGTGCATGAGCCAGCCGATGTAGGTGGCCAGCTGCTGCGCCTCCGGCCCGGGCAGCAGCATGCAGTAGTTCAGCGCATGCAGAAAGCGCTTCTCGCTGATCCAGCGGCGGCGCTCGACCAGTTCGGTGTGCATGATCGCGATCTGACCGGCCGGCCCGCCGAAGCTGATGAAGCCGAGCTTGAGCCAGAAGCGGAATGCCTCGGCGAAGCCGACGGCGGCGGGTGGGTTCGACGGTGGCGGAGGGGGCTGCATGACCCCCGAGCCTAAGCGACCCGCATGGCGGCTTCGCGGCGCTTCAGGAATCGATGCGGATGTGGTTCGCCTTCGCGATCTTTCCCCACTTGTCGAACTCGTCGCGCGACACCTTGGCGAACTCCTCGACCGAGTTGCCCACCGGCTGCAGGCCCAGCTCGACAAGCCTGTGCTGCACCTCCGGCAGCCGCAGCACCTTGACGATCTCGGTGTTGAAGCGCGCGACGATGTCCTTGGGCGTTCCGGCCGGCACGTAGAAGCCCTGCCAGCCGTCGCCGTCGTAGCCCGGCAGCAGCTCGGCCACCGCGGGCACCTCGGGCAGCGAGGGGCTGCGCTTCCTGCTCGTCACCGCCAGCGCGCGCAGCTTGCCGCTCTTGATCAGCGGCACCGCTGTGGTCGCGGGCTCGAAGGCGAGCGGCATCTGACCCGCCATCACGTCGGCCAGCGGGCTGCCTTTGTAAGGCACGTGCACCATCCGGATGCCGGCCATGTTGTTCATCATCTCCATCACCACGTGCGGGCCGGAGCCGACGCCGAGCGAGCCGTAGTCGACCGAGCCGGGCTTGGCCTTGGCGCGCGCGAGCAAGTCCTTCAGGCTCTGGTCGGGCTGGCTCGGCCCGGTGATCAGCACGTAGGGCACCAGCGCCACCTGCGTCACCGGCGCGAAGTCGCGGAAGGTGTCGTAGGGCAGCTTGACGTAGACGTTCGGGTTGATGCCCATGATCGAGTTGACGGCCATGAACAGCGTGTAGCCGTCGGCCGGACTCTTGGCCGCGACCTCGGCGCCGATGATGCCGGCCGCACCGGCGCGGTTGTCGATCACGATCGGCTGGCCCAGCGCGCGGCCGAGCGGCTCGCTGATGATGCGCGTCACCACGTCGGGCGACACGCCGGCCGCGAAGGGCACGACGATCCGGATCGGCTTTTCGGGCCACCGGCCCTGGGCGAACAGCGGCGGCGCTGCGCCGGCGAACGCCGCGGCGCCGAGGTGGCCGAGCGCGGCGCGGCGGGAAAGAAGATGGGGCATGGGGTCTCGCTTCGTTGTCGTTGAATTCGGAATCAGGCAAGCCATCGGCGCATGGCGTCGATCAGCGGCGCGTGCGCAACGATGTGCGGATAGTGGCCGCCGCGTGCCAGCGTGAGGCGCCGCGCTTGCGGGTAGCGTGCGCGAACGCGTTCGCGTACCGCGGGCGCGATCACGGCATCGTCCTCGCAGTCGCACACCACGGTGTTCGCGATGCCGGTGGCCGGGGGCAGCGCCTGCGCATGCGCGACCTGCCGCAGGCGCGCATGGAAGGCGTGCGCCGGCAGGCCGTGATGGAGCATGTGCAGCTGCACGCTGCGCAGCAGGTCGTCCGGCCGCGCTTCGAAAGCGGCATGCCAGCGTGCGCGGACCTCGTCGCCCGTCGCCGCATCGAGCCAGGCCGCATCGAAAAGCGGCGAACCCGCGATGTCGGAGCCGTCGACGAAGGTGTTCGAAAGCCAGAGCGCCGCCACCCGTTCGCCGTGGCGCCGCGCGAAGGCCTGCGCCCACCACGCGCCATACGACGAGCCCCAGAGCGCGATCGGTCCTGCGCCCAGCGAGCGCAGCAGCGCATCGAGGCCGGCGGCTAGCGCGTCGGGCGCCGAGCCGCCCGGATAGGTCACGCGGATCACGCGGCGCTCGGGCTCGAAGGCCTCGGCAATGCGCCACGCCGCATCCCCGTTGCCGAGCGCGCCGGGCAGGAGCACCAGCGGCAGGGCGCGCGCGTCGCCCGCCGGGGCGCTGTCGCGGAACTGCCAGCGCGCGCCGGCTTCATCGACGAACTCATGCGGCGCGGCGAGCGTCGCGAAAGGCGCTGCCGGCGCGTTCACGCGAGCAGCCCTTCCTCGCGCAACGTCGCCTTGGCCTTCTCGGTGAAGTCGGCCTCGGGCGCGTTGCCGCCGATCACGAACATCAGGAAATGCGTCTTGTCGGGCTCGCCGTGCGTGATGTTCTCGAAGCGCCGGTTCACGCCGGCCGGGAAGGAGAAGATGTCCCAGGGACCGACGTCGAAATATTCCTCCTTGCCGTCGAGCTCCCAGGCGCAGCGCCAGGTGCCGGTGAGCGGCATGAAGGTCTCGTTGGTGTCGTGGTTGTGCATCATCGGCCCGTTGCCCGGCTTGGCCTCGCAGAAGCCCAGGTTGAAGCCTTCGCTGATCTGGATGGCGGCGTTCTCGGCCGCCTGCGCGCCGACCGGCGAGACCACGTCGGCGCCGCCCTTGCCCTTGGGCGGCTGGAAGCCGACGGCGTTGTAGAGCTTGCGCACCGCGCTCGGATAGCGGCTGTCGGGCAGGCCGCCGTCGAAGCCCTTGAGGTCCTTGAAGTAGGCGACGCGCTTGCGCATCTCTTCGCGGGTGACGCGGATCTGGGGAATGGTCATCGGGGACATCTCTCTGTTGCAGTGAAGGGATGTGCCTGAGTATTCGCATGTGCCGCTGCATGGGCAATCGCAACACCCGATGCCGCCCATCGGCTTTCTGATGAGGCCTCGGGGTTTTCCCGCTGCGGCAAGATTCGCCCATGAAGCTGCAAGACCTCGACCTGAACCTGCTGCGCGCCTTCGATGCGCTCTTGCGCGAGCGGCATGTCACGCGCGCGGCCGAGCGGCTCGAGATGAGCCAGTCTTCCATGAGCGTCTCGCTCGCCAAGCTGCGCGACCTGCTCGGCGACGAGCTGCTGATGCGCTCCGGCGCCGGCCTCATGCCCACCGAGCTGGCGCTTCTGCTCTGGCCGCGCGTGCAGGACGCGATCGCGGCGGTGGAGCGCGTGATCGAGCCCGCACGCTTCGATCCGGCCACCGCGTCCCACACCTTCCGCCTGATCGTCATCGACTACATCGAGCTGCTCATGATGCCGGCCGTGATGCGCCGCATCCGCGCGCAGGCGCCCGGGGTCAGGCTGCACCTGCTGCAGACCAACCCGCACCATTTCGCCGAGATGATGGCAGCCGGCGAGCTGGACCTTGCGCTCACCTACTTTCCGAACGCGCCCGACTACCTGAAGGGCCGCAAGCTCTTCTCCGACCGCTTTCTCGGACTCGCCGCGAGCGATCACCCGGTGCACCGGCAGACGCTCGACGTGGCGTCCTTCTGCGCGCTGCCGCACGTGACCATCGAGCCGGTGGCCGCGCAGATCTACAACGTGCAGATCGATGCCGCGCTCGAGCCCTACGGCGTGCGCCGCAAGGTACAGATGATCAAGCCCAGCTTTCTCGCGCTGCCCTTCGAGCTCGAGACCTCCGACATGGTGGCCAGCGTGCCGGCGCGGCTCGCGCGGCGCATGACGCGCATGGCCGCGGTCGAGCCTTTCGACCTGCCGCTGGAGCTGCCGCTGTTCGACGTGCGCATGCTGTGGCATCCGCGCACCGACCATTCGCCCGCACACGAATGGCTGCGAGAACTGATGATCGACTGTGCAAGGGAGGCATGATCACGCCCTCCCATGGACAGACTCAAGCAACTCGAATCCTTCGTCGCGATCGCCACCCGCGGCAGCCTCACCGCCGCGGCCAAGGCCGAAGGCGTGGCGCCGGCGATCATGGGCCGGCGCCTCGATGCGCTGGAGGAACGGCTGGGCGTCAAGCTGCTGCTGCGCACCACGCGCCGCATCACGCTCACCCACGAGGGCAGCGCCTTCCTCGAGGACTGCCAGCGCATGCTGGTCGAACTGGCGAACGCCGAGGCCAGCGTGAGCGCAGGTGGCGTCAAGGCCGCCGGCCACCTGCGCGTGACGGCACCGGCGGGCTTCGGCCGGCGCCACGTGGCGCCGCTGGTGCCGCGCTTCCACGAGCTGCATCCCGACATGACGATCTCGCTGAACCTGAGCGACCGCGTGATCGACGTGGCCGGCGAAAGCTACGACTGTGCGGTGCGCGTGGGCGACCTGCCCGATTCCTCGCTGGTGAGCCTGCGCCTCGCGGACAACCGGCGCCGCTGCGTCGCCACGCCCGAGTTCGTGCGCCGCCATGGCGCGCCGCGGCATCCGAACGAACTGGCGCGCTTCGCCTGCCTGAGCCTGTCGAGCGACGCGTCGCAGACGCGGGGCTGGGCCTTCCGCGTCCCGAGCGCCGGCGGCGAGCACGAGGTGATCTACCTCAAGCCCTCCGGCCCGCTCGACTGTTCCGACGGCCAGGTGCTGCACGACTGGTGCCTGGCCGGCCACGGCATCGCCTGGCGCAGCACCTGGGAGGTGGAAGCCGAGATCGACGCCGGCCTGCTGGTGCCGCTGCTGGACGCCTTCGCGGCGCCGCCCAACGGCATCTACGCGGTGTTCCCCCAGCGCAAGCACCTGCCGCTGCGGGTGCGGCTGTGGCTCGATTTTCTGAAGGCGCAATATGCGCGACCGGAGTTCTGGGGCGGCACAATCGCTGCGCAGCCGAAACCACAGGAAACCCCCCGATGACCCTTGAAGCGATCCTCGCCTACCTGCATATCCTGGCCATCCTCACGATGGTGGTCTTCATCTCGAGCGAGGCCGCGCTGTGCCGCGTGCAGTGGCTCAACGCAGCCGTGGTCGAGCGCCTCGCCAAGGTCGACATGGTCTATGGCTTCGCCGCCATCGCCGTGCTCGCGACCGGCGTCGCGCGCACCTGGTGGGGCATGAAGGGCACCACCTGGTACTGGACCAACCCGCTGCTGCACGTGAAGCTCACGCTCTTCATCATCATCGGCGTGATCTCGGTCTTCCCGACGCTCACCTACTTCCGCTGGCGCAAGGCGGTGCGTTCCACCGGCACGCTGCCGAGCGAGGCCGAGATCAAGAAGACGCGGCGGCTGGTGATGATCCAGGCGCACCTGCTCGTGGTGATCCCGCTGGTGGCCGTGTTCCTTGCGCGCGGCTTCGGCGCCAAGGGCTGATCCCCGATGCGGCCAGCCTACGTCAAGGCACTCTTCGCCGGCACCATCTTCACCAGTGCCTTCCTGCTGTTCCTGGTCCAGCCGCTGATCGCCAAGCAGATCCTGCCGTGGTTCGGCGGCTCGGCGGCCGTGTGGTCGATCTGCATGGTGTTCTTCCAGGTCGTGCTGCTGGCCGGCTACGCCTATTCGGACTGGGTCACGCGCCGGCTCGGGGTGCGCGCGCAGGCGCGCCTGCACGTCGCGCTGCTGCTCGCGAGCCTGGCCTTCCTGCCGATCGTGACCAGCGCGCGCTGGAAGCCGAGCGGCGCCGAAGACCCGACGCTGTGGATCCTCGGGCTGCTGGTCGGCACCATCGGGCTGCCGTACTTCCTGCTGTCCACCACCGGGCCGCTGGTGCAGTCGTGGGTGGCGCGCACGCCGTGGGGCGCGCAGGTGTACCGCTACTTCTCGCTGTCGAACCTGGCCTCGCTGGTGTCGCTCCTGAGCTACCCGCTGCTGATCGAGCCGCGCAGCACGCTGCTGCAGCAGGCCTGGGGCTGGTCGGTGGCTTATGGGATCTTCGTGCTGTTGTGCGCGGGCACCACGCTGTATGTGGCACGGAACTGGGCCACGGCCGCGCAAGCCGCGCCCGTGTCCGCGTCCGCGCCGGCCGCCGCCGCCGCCGCGCTGCCGGCCGCGAAGCCGCGCGGCATGGACTACCTGCTCTGGCTTGCGCTGCCTGCGCTCGGTTCGTGGCTGCTGCTCGCCGTCACCAACCACATCACGCAGAACGTGGCGGCCATCCCCTTCCTGTGGGTGCTGCCGCTCTCGGTCTACCTGCTGAGCTTCGTGCTGACCTTCGAGAGCGACCGCTGGTATCGCCGGCGCGTGTTCCTGCCGTTGGCGGCAGCGATGCTCGTGCTGTGCGCCTTCGGGTTGCAGGATCGCATCGGCACCGCCATCAAGACCGCGCTGCCGATCTACGTGGTGGGCCTGTTCGCACTGTGCATGTTCCTGCATGGCGAGATGGCGCGCATGCGGCCCGCACCGGCTTACCTCACGCGCTTCTACCTGATGCTCTCGCTCGGCGGCGCGATCGGCGGCGTGAGCGTGGGGCTGGTCGCGCCGCATGTCTTGCCGGCCTACTACGAGTTGGGCATCGGCCTGGTGCTGTGCGCGTTGGTGGCTGGCGTGGTCTGGCGCCGCAAGCGCGTCGGCGTCGCGGCCTCGCTCGCGCTGGCGGGCTGCTGTGCCTGGTTCCTGGCGCAGCAGATCAAGGGCGATGCCGTCGGCTTGTTGCGCATGGAGCGCAACTTCTACGGCGTGCTGCGCACCACCGAAACGCGCACCGGGATGACGGGCGGGATTCGCAGGCTCTTTCACGGCTCGATCCAGCATGGCGAGCAGTACCTTGCGCCCGCGCAGCGCCGTGAGCCCACCACCTACTACGGGCTGACGTCCGGCATCGGACGCGCGATCGCCGCCGCGCCGGCGGACCCGCGCCGCGTCGGGTTGATCGGCCTCGGCGCCGGCACGCTGGCGGTCTACGGCCGGCCGGGCGATGTCTACCGCTTCTACGAAATCAACCCGCTGGTCTTCGAGCTGGCCGATCGCGAGTTCAGCTTTTTGGCCGACAGCGCCGCGCGCATCGAGCGGGTGCTGGGCGATGCCCGGCTCGCGCTGGAGCGCGAGAGCCCGCAGCGCTTCGACGTGCTGGTGGTCGATGCCTTCTCGGGCGACTCGATACCCATTCACCTGATCACGGCAGAGGCGATGGATGTCTACCTGCGCCACACGCAGCCGGCCGGCGTGATCGCCTTCCACGTGAGCAACCGCTACCTGTCCCTGGCGCCGGTGGTCGAAAAGATCGCGCAGGCCAAGGGCCTGCACGCGGCGTTGGTGGAGGACACGCCCGATGCATCGGCGAACCTGGACTTGACCGACTGGGTGCTGGTGTCGCGCGACCCGCAGGCCTTGCTGCGCGAGCCCATCCTCGGCGCGACTTCCGTCCCCGAGCCCATCCCGGGGCTCGAACCCTGGACCGACGACTTCAACAACCTGTTCGGTGTGTTGAAGTAGGCCCGGCGAGATGCGCGCTTGCAGTCGGCAGGCGATATGGGATGAATCGGAGATTGGAGATCTCCTGAAGTCTTTCTCCGGTCATGTCGACTCCTTGCTTGATCGCCCCGGTCGAATTCTGCCCACAATGCACCCCGTGTGGCAGCCCTCGCGCACGTCAGGTCAAGCGGCCAGCGAGCGCCGGTCGCCGATGCCGTGCGAAACCGCAAGGCTGCGCTGGCCGAGGAGCGCGGTGAGGACGGCGACGCCGCCGGCTGCGACCGAAACCCAGAATCCCTGCCCAGGGCCGAAGGCGTCGATGACCCAGCCGGTGGCGAACGAACCGATGGCCATGCCGATGCCGATCCCGGTCATCACCCAGGTGATGCCTTCGGTGAGCTTGGCGGCCGGGACCAGACGTTCGATCAGGCCGAAGGCCGTGATGAAGGTGGGCGAGATCGCTGCGCCGCTGACGAACAGGGCGAGTGCCAGCATCGGAATGTTGCCGACGAAAAGCAGCGGCACTGTCGTCGCCGCCGCGATGGCGATCGCGATGGCGAACTGGCGCGAAAGCGGCATCCTGGGCTTCAAGGCGCCGTACACCAGACCGACGAACATGGAGCCGAGGGCATAGCCGCCAAGCACCAGGCTGGCCGCGGCCGCGTTGCCGAATTCGGTCGTGAGCGCGATGACGGTCACCTCCGCCGTACCGAAGATCGCGCCGATGGCCACCAGCGCGAGGGTCACGATCTGGACCGGTCGCAGCTTGATGGTCGGCGCGCCGCCGCTCCTGGCCGTCGGATGCACTTTGGGTTCCGTACCCTTCTGCAGGATGAAGGCTGCGGAGCCGACGGCCAGGAACAGGGTCGAGGCGAGCGGGCCGGCCTCCGGGAACAGAGAGACGCTGAGACCGACGGCCAGGGCCGATCCCGATATGTAGACAAGCTCATCGGCGACCGACTCGAAGGCGAAGGCCGTGTTGAGCTTGGGTGTGCCGCGGTAGAGCTCCGTCCACCGCGAACGGACCATGGCCGGCATGCTGGGCATCGCGGCGGCGAGCAGCGCGAATGCGAACAGCGCCCATACCGGCCCGCCGAGATGTGTCGCAACCATCAGGCCGATGAAGCCCACCACCGACAGCGTCGTCGCCGGCGTCAGGATGCGGCGTTGGCCGAGCCGGTCCACGAGACGGGAAATCTGCGGCGCGACGAGTGCGTTGGTCAGCGCGAACGTGGCGGCGACCGCACCTGCGAGCCCATACGCGCCGAGCGTCTGGGACAGCATGGCGACGATGCCGATCGTGGACATGGCAACCGGCAGGCGGGCGATGAAGCCGGCCGCCGCGAAACCCTTGGCGCCCGGCGGCTTGAAGATCTCGCTGTAGGGGTTGGGCATCGGGAAACTCCTCGCAAACGGGAATCGGGAAATGGCAAAATGACATACGCAATGTATGTCAAAAACATACGCTGCGTATATGAAAGGGAATTCAATGGCACACAGACCGCGCAAGGAGATGCTTGCCGAGACACGGGCCAAGCTCGTGGATGCGGCGCGTCATGCGTTCGGCTCGGTCGGCTACGCGGCCGCTTCGATGGACGACTTCACGGCCGCGGCCGGTCTGACGCGTGGCGCGCTCTATCACCATTTCGGTGACAAGAAGGGGCTGCTTCAGGCGGTCATCGCCGAGATCGACGACGAGATGTCGCAACGTCTGCGCGCCATCGCCGCGAAGGCGAAGGACCCCTGGCGTGGCTTCGTCGATGAAAACATCGCCTACATCGAGATGGCCCTGGAGCCCGAGATCCGCCGCATCGTCATGCGCGACGGTCCCGCCGTGCTGGGCGATCCCTCGACCTGGGCGAGCCAGAGCGAATGCAACCGCTCGATGACCGAGAGCCTCAAGAAGCTGAAGGGCGAGGGTTTCATCATCGACGTCGATCCGGAAGGTGCTGCCCGTCTGCTCAGCGGCGCCGCGCTGCATGCGGCGCAATGGATCGCCAATGCCGACGATCCGGCCGCCACGTCGAAGCGCGCGGTGAAGGCGTTCAAGGCGTTGTTGAACGGGCTTCTCGTGGAGCGTGCGAAACCGGCGCGGCGGCGGGTCAGTACTTGAGCTTCGGATACCAGTCGGTCCCGCGACCGCCCGGCGTCAAGTCCAGCACCGACCACAGCGATGCGATGTCGGGCGCGTCGCGCGGATCCTGGCCGGGATCGGCCATCTCGCGCGTCATCTCGCTGGCCCAGAACAGCCGGACCTTGTCGCCATCGCGCCTGAACACGATCAGCGCCGGGTACTCACTCCCGTCGGGCAGCAGGACACCGAGGTCCTTCGCGTAGTCGTCGCCGATCGTCTGCACGAAGTTCAGGTCATGCCAGCCGCGCCCCTGCGCGAAGGCGAACTGCCGCTCCACGGACGAGCGCCCCAGGATCTTGAGCGCCACCCGCTGCTTGATGTCGGCGGCATTGCCGTTCAGCGCGCCGAGCCAGTTGGTGCACATCGGGCACGGCCGCTCACGCTGTGGCCCGTACATCCAGAAGTAGGTGACGAGCGTGTCCTTGTCGCCGAAGAGATCGACCAGCCCGACCTCGAACGCCTGCTCGTCCTTGAAGCGGTAGTCCTTCTCGATCACGGGCCCCGGCGGCAGCGCGCGGCGCTGCTCGACCAGCCGCGTCATGTGGCGGCGAAACTCGATCTCTTCCGCCAGCAGCGCTTGCCGCGCGGCGTCGTACTCGGCCGACGAACCCGGGAATGGCGTCTTCGCCTTCTTCGCGAGCTCTGCGGCGCGGGTCAGCGTGTCTTGCATGCCTGTCTCCTGTGTACGGTTGACACTCCACAGTGCGCGCTGCGCGTTCGACGACCGGTAGGCAAAACTGCTCGCAGTTCGAAGTCCTATTCCTGCAAACAGGCCGGTGGATGACGTCAGGCATTTGGCTATAGTGCTGGCGGCCGGAATTCGCCGGCCGCAGTGCAGTGAAGCACGATTGTGAATTGCAAGTTAACAAGCCAAGGGATCAACATGACGAACACAACGACAACGATAGATTCAACGCGCCCCATCGCCACGAGCCAGCGCGTCGTGCAGATATGCCTCTACCTCGCGGCCGCGATAGCGTTCTTCGGAAGCACGCTGCAGATGGTGCTGGGGCAACCCGACACCACCCCCCGGCTGGATAACATCCACCGCTTCCTGGCGGGCGTGTACTTCGCCGCCGGCACGATCAGTTTCTGGACAGCACGCACCGTGCGGCAGCAAGGCACGCTGGTCTACCTGTTGGCTTTCGCCGTCTTCATGGGGGCCGTCGGAAGGCTTGTGTCCATGAGCCAGGTCGGCCTGCCGCAACCGGCCGGCGTGTGGCTGGGCTACCTTGCGGCGGAGCTGGTGTTGCCAGTCATCATCGTCATCGCGCACGCGAGGACAAACGTCCCCTCGTAGTCAGACGCCCCCGGCCAAAGCTGTTGCACGCTGATGCAACTCTGCGCGGGTGGCCGGGCCCCGTCACGCGCGCCGGCGTCTTTGGGCGTCTGCGCACCTCATTGCTCCCATGTCCTACAGGCGCGTTCGCCAAAGGTTGTCAATCTGACATCTCGACACGCAAGGACAAAAAAATCAGGGACAACAATGGCCAGCTAGTCGGGCTCGGCCTGTAGCCGGCTCCCTGCTGCCGGCGGGCAGCGCAACATCCCTGAGGAGATTCATGTCAAGAGTCACCAATGCGATCAAGCGGCGTCTCCCTACCCCGATCCTCAACGCCCTGCGCACCTATCGCGGCGGCAATGACAAGCTGAAGGCGTTCTCGGGCCTCTCAACGAAAGACGTTTTCACCAAGATCTACGAAGACGCGTACTGGGGCAGGGTCGGCGACCGCGAACAAGTTTTTTTCTCTGGAAGCGGATCGCGCGACACGGCGGTTGAAACCTACGTTGCGGCGGTGGAGAACTTCGTTCGAACGCTCGACCACAAGCCCGACGTCGTGGATCTCGGATGCGGCGATTTCCATGTGGGGTCCAGAGTGCGTCCCCTGTGTGGCCGCTATGTAGCCTGCGACATCGTGGACGCCCTGATCGAGTCCGACGCCGAGAGATACGACGCAATGGGCGTCGACTTCAGGACGCTGGACCTCGCGCATGATGACCTGCCGGCCGGCGAAGTGGTCTTTGTTCGACAGGTTCTGCAGCATCTATCGAACGCCGAGATCGCGCGCGCGGTAGACAGGATCCCAGCGCAATATCGGTATCTCATCCTGACCGAGCACATACCGCGCGAGCCATTTCCACACAATCTCGATTTCCCCTCGGGTCCTGACAACAGGGTGACGATCAACAGCGGAATCGTCCTGACGAGCGCGCCGTTCGACATGGGAGCGATGGAGGAAACCACCCTGTGCGAGGTGCGGGAATGGGGTGGGATCATCAGAACCACTCTCTATCGGTTCAGGTAGATCGCACCTCTGACTTCGCAAGAGGCGGACGGTTCTTGCGGTAGGAGTTCTTCAGGAGAATCTTGCCGGCTCGAAGCGTAAACAGGTCACAACCTTGAACTTCGACGCGCGTTCCGTCCGCCCGTGTTCCCGTGAACGTCCACTCCGATACACCCCGGTCTCCGTGGACGAAATGGCGCGCATTCCCCCAGTGGGCATCCGGAAAGATGGCCCAGACCTCCGCGAAGCCGGCTCGCACGGCCTCGCTGCCGACGTAGCGGGTTCCGCAGACATCAGCGCCGGCAGAGGATTCGAAGACACAATCCTCTGTCATGTACGTCATGAGCGCTTCGACATCGTGGCGATTCCACGCGTCGGCAAATGCCTGCAAGAATTCCGTGGTCACTTCAGGAATCGCTGTTTGCATGATCGGGCATCTCCTTGGCGCGTAATTCTCCGGCAAAAGCAACAAATCCGACTCGAATGGCAAAGCCTCGCAAACACAATTCCTCCACCCCGTGTCTCAGGGTGGGGCCCAGCGATGTCCACGGCCTCGGCGCCTTCGCGACGTGCGCGCTGCCCGCTTTCGCCTTGCTGGGGATCTACGAAGGCCGGCGCTACTCGCAGCAGGAGATCGCCGCCAAGATCTGGGACGATCAGCTCACCTACCTGTTTACCTTGTCCAATCAGGAAACCATCGATGGCGCCAAGGGAGGCAACGGCACTCGCCACCTGAATCACGCCTGCGACCCGAACTGCGAGGCGGTCGAGGAGTACGACGACGCAGGCCGGTTGTTGCTGAAGTTCCAGACGATCGCTCCCGTGAACGCGGGGGACGAACTGTTCATCGACTATTGCCTGACAGCGGACGACGGCTCGCCGCCCTCGGCCTATCCCTGCCGTTGCGGCTCTCCCAATTGCCGCGGCACGATGCTCGCGGATGTCGCCTCCGGCTAACGCTGCTGCAGGCGCTGAAGCAGATCTGCACTTGGATAGCCATCCGCGGGCAAGCCGACACTGCGTTGAAAGCGGCGCAGCCCTTCACGGGTGGCCGGGCCCATCACGCCGTCGGCCGCGCCGCTGTCGAAGCCACGCTGGTTGAGCGCGGTCTGGAGCTCCTGCATCTGGCTGCGCGTGAGAGCGGCCAGATCCCGCGGCCAGGGCGCCTGCACGCCGGGGCCGCCGGTCAGGCGCTGCGCCAGCAGGCCGACGGCGAGCGCGTAGCTGGTCGAGTTGTTGTAGCGCAGGATGGCGCGAAAGTTCGGGCCGACCAGGAAGGCCGGCCCGCGGGCGCCTGCGGGCAGCAGGATCGTGCCGTCGGCAAACTCCGGCAGCGGCTGGCCGTCCACGGTACGCAGCCCCTCGGCGGCCCATTGCGCGGTGGACTGGCGCACGCTGGTGTCGGCGCGACCGTAGTCGAAGCCGGTCGGCAATCGGACCTCGACGCCCCAAGGCTTGTCCGCTTGCCAGCCCGAGCGCGACAGGAAGTTCGCGGTCGAGGCCGTCACGTCCGCCATGCTGCCCCAGATGTCGCGCCGGCCGTCACCGTCGGCATCCACCGCGTAGGCCAGGAAGTTCGACGGCAGGAATTGGGTCTGGCCCATGGCACCAGCCCAGGAGCCGACCATGTGCTCGTGGTCGATGTCGCCGTTGTCGAGGATCTTCAACGCCGCGAGCAACTCGCGGCGCGCCCAGTCCTCGCGACGGCCCTCGAAGCCCAGCGTCGCCAGCGCGTCGATGGTCGGGGTGCTGCCGAAATTGCTGCCGTAGTTGCTCTCCATGCCCCAGATGGCGACCACGATGCTGGGCGGGACGCCATAGCGCGCGGCCGCCGCTTCGGTTTCGTTGCGAACCTGCAGTAGCTTGTCCTGGCCGGCGGCAACACGTTGGTCGGACACGGTGCGCTCGAGATAGTCCCAGACGGTGCGGGTGAACTCGGGCTGCGCACGATCCAGTTCAATCACGCGCGGCAGGTATTGGACGTTGTCGAATGCACTGCGCAGCGCCGCCTCGCTGATGCCCCCTGCGCGTGCGCTGGCGCGGAAGTCGGCGACCCACTGTGCGAATCCCTGCTGGAGCGCCGCTTCGCCCCCGCCTGCGGGCAGGGGCGGCGGGAGCGCTGTTGCAGCTGGGGCGCTCGCGGTCGATGGCTGCAACGGTGCCGTAGATGGCGCGGAAGCGCAGCCTCCCAGCAGAGCGATTGCGAGTGCCATGAGGGCAAGCCAGGGGGAACGCAGCGACGGGCAATGGGCTTGGTGCATTCCCCGGATTTTCCCCTTAGCTCGAACGAGCCAGTGCCACCGCGTCGGCACCCGCCGGAAATCGAAGCTGCCCGGACGCATCGTTCGCGGCTCGCCACACCACCTCGGCCACGTCGGACTCCGTCGTCACCGCGGCCGGCTGCGCGAAGGAGGCGAAGATTCGCTGCGCGAAAGGCGCGTACGCCTCCGGAATCAGCCCCTCCATGCGCGGGCCTCCGTTGCTCGTGAAGCGCGTGGTCGGCCCGTAGCCCGGCTCGACCAGCTTCACGCGCACGTTGAACGCTTCGAGCTCGAACGCGAGCGACGCGGTGAACCCTTCGATCGCCATCTTGCTCGCGGTATAGACGGCCACCATCGGCATCGGCGCGAGCGTCGCGCTCGAGCTCACGTTCACCACCACACCCGACCTCCGCGCGCGGAACTGGGGCAGCACCGCCTGCGTCATCGCCATCGCGCCGAAGGTGTTGGTCTCGAACACCTCGCGCGTCGTGGCCATCGGGGTGGCCTCGAAGGCGCCGAAGAGTCCGATGCCCGCGTTGTTGACGAGCACGTCGATGGGCCCGCTCGCTTCGAGCGCAGCGGCGATGCCTTCGGGCTTCGTCACATCGAGCGCCAGCACGCGGAGCCGGTCCGATCGGGGCAGGACCTCCTCGTTCGGTGTTCGCATGGTGGCGATCACGTTCCAGCCCTGCGAACAGAAGTGGCGCGCGGTCTCGAGGCCATAGCCGGAAGAGCAGCCGGTGATGAGTACGGTTTTCATGGATTTGCATGGTGGTTTTGGATGACGCCAACGATAGCGAGGGCACGCCGGACTATCTACAATGCAAAGTCCAAATTTCGTTTGCGATCGTCCATTAATGAAAGACCCTCTCTCGGAAGTCATCGTGCTGCTTCAGCCGCGTGCCGTGTTCTCGAAGCGCATCAGCGGTGCCGGCCGATGGGCTGTCCGCTACGCCGACTTCGGCCAGCCAAGCTTCTGCGCCGTGCTCGAGGGCAGCTGTCGTCTCGCCGTCGACGGCCAGGATGCCCTCACGCTGGAGGCGGGCGACTTCGTGCTCCTGCCGGCGACGCCGGGCTTCATCTTGTCGGGCTTCGAGCCGGTGGCGCCCGAGCACATCGACCCGAAGGTGACGCCCTCGCCGACGGGTGAAGTTCGCCATGGCACGCGCGGCGGACAGCCCGACGTTCGTTTGCTCGGCGGCTACTTCGTCTTCGACTCGCCCGACGCGGCGTTGCTGGTGTCGCTGCTGCCGACGCTTGTGCATGTGCGCGGCGCCGAGCGGCTTTCGGTGCTGGTGCGGCTCGTCGGCGAGGAATCGCGCGAACGCAGGTCAGGCCGCGACCTCGTACTCACGCGTCTCGTGGAGGTGCTGCTCATCGAAGCGCTGCGCTCGACCCCGGGCGAAGACGCGCCTCCGGGGCTGCTGCGCGGGTTGGCCGATGCGCGGCTCGCGCAGGCGATGCGGCAGATGCACGGCAATCCCGCGCGTTCGTGGACGGTGGCCCAGCTCGCGAACAAGGCAGCGCTTTCGCGCTCGGCGTTTTTCGATCGTTTCACGCGCGCCGTGGGCCTGCCGCCGATGGAGTACCTGCTCGCCTGGCGCATGGCCATCGCGAAGGATCTGCTCCGCCGCCACGATGTCGGGATCGCGGAGGTCGCCGAGCGTGTCGGCTATGGCTCGGCAAGCACCTTCAGCACCGCGTTCAGCCGGCACGTCGGTCAGCCTCCGAGTCGCTATGCGCGCGAGCGTTAGAAAGCTGTTGGACTCACTCTGTGGCTGACTCTCGCGCATGCGAAGGAGTTCTCGTATGCTTCCTTGCGCCCCAGACGCGCCGCCGGCCCATGAGGCGGCCAGTGCTTTCATTCGTCCTAGGGACGAAGGAGGAATCCGATGCCGTCGTTGTTGTCCCAATGGGGGTGGTCGCAGACCATCGTGGGTCTGCTGATCGTCGCTGGCCTTGTGTTGCTATGGCGAAAGACCGGCGCCTCCGAGCAGAAGACGCGGTTCGACGTCTTCATTGCCAGAGCAAAGGGGATCGCCGAGGTGCTCGCAATCCCGATCGCGGCGTATTGGGCGTTCACACACTTCGAGACGGCCGAGGCGCCTTCTCTGGCGCCGCGTCCACAGTTCGAAAGCAAGGACCTCATCTGGTTCGACTCGCCGATCGCCGACGAATGCTTTGGAAAGCTCGAGTTCAAGCTCAAGAATATCGGAAAGGTCAACTTCACGATTGAGGACGTAGTCGTCAGCGCGTGGGTCAAGCCCGTGGCTCCACTCTCGAATGGGACACTTGATGCAGTTGACCCATCGGCCCTCAGTAGTGGACCAGACGGCAAAGAATTCCCGCTTGGCGATCAGCTCAAGGGCGAGTACAGGCCGGACCAGAGCGTTGAGGAAAGCTTTGTCTATCGTTTCAAGCGGCAGCCTGGAAAGATCGCCATCGTGCGCCTATCCGCTAAAGCACTTGGTTCCCAACCAACTGGGCCCATCCACGAATACCGGTGGGATTTTGTTTGTGGCGAGACTCAGGCGCCTTGGAAGCCGTAGTACGCGGGAGTCGGCCCAGCTCAGGCGATCCGCCCGAACCACAGCAGCGACAGCGTCGCCGCCGTCATCGCCACGCATGCAGAGATCAGCGCCAACACACCGGCCAGCTCGGTTTCTCGGGCGAGCACCTGCACGCGAGAGCCGAGCTTCTTGTAGACGCTGCCCAGCGCCTCGGCCGTGCCGGCATGGTGGTATTCGCCGCCCGTCATCCGCGCCACTTCGCGAAGGGTCGGTTCGTCCAGCTTCATGTAGATGGCCGTGCCGTCCGGCGTCGAGGCGTCGCCTTCCACCGTCCCCAGCCCCACCACGTAGATGCGCACACCACGATCCGCGGCCATCTTCGCCGCTTCCAGCGTATCGACGCCGGTGGTTCGGCGGCCATCGCTCAGCAGGATGATCGCGGCGGAATCGTAGGAGCCCGGGGCCACCGGTGTGAAGGGGCGGGGCGGCGGCTTCGCCTTGTCGTCCAGGCTGCGCCCCTGCGGCTTGCTGCCGAAGGTCATGTTGCCGAGCTCGATTCCCTGGTCCGGGAACAGCTCAGCCAGGCACAGCACGATGGCGTTGCCCACCGCCGTGCCCATCTGCATCTGGAAGCCGTCGATCGCCGCGATCACGGGCGCGCGGTCCAGCGTCGCGCGCTGGGTGACCTGGCTGCTGCCGGCGAAGGTGACGAGCCCCACTTCGATGTTCTTGGGCAGCTCCCGCAGGAACAGCTTGGCCGCTTCCTGCGCGGCCGCCAGGCGGGTGGGCTTGACGTCGGAGACCCGCATACTGAGCGACACATCCATGGCCAGCACGATCGAAGTCCGTGTCCAGGGCAGCGGCACACGCGCCACCGGCCGGGCCGCGGCGACCAGCAGCCCCGAGCAGGCCAGCAGGAGCAGCGCGGGCGGCAGATGGCGCCGCCACTGGCGGCCGGCTGCGGCCTCGCGCACGATGCCCAGGCTGCTGTAGCGCAAGGCCAACTTGCCTCGGCGTTTCAGGAGCCAAGCGTACACCGCCGGCAGCAGTGCTAGCGCCGGCAGCAACCAGAGGTGCTCGGGCCAGAGGAAGAACATGGCTGGTATTCTCGCGCGCAAGGCTCGCCCATGACCACGGATTCGCAGCGCCACGACTCGATCTTCATCGCCGATCGGAACGATGAACGTCAGCTCGAAGACTCAGAGGCAGAAGGAAGAAAAACTCGTGCAGTGCTTGATCTGACCTGGTCCTGGCCTCTGCCAAAGCATCCGGACCAAGGCCTGTGCCTTGAATGGAGAAGAAATTCAGATCCTGCAGGCCGATGGTGCTCAGGATCGCTTTCAGATACGGCGTAAGAAAGTCCGGCTGACGCGCGCGCGCCCCGGAATATCTTCCGCCCGAGGCCACGGCGACAAAGACCGGACGATCGCGCAGCATGCCTGCTTTTCCGTCCGCGGTCGCATTGAACGTCCGACGGGCTCGAACGACGTGATCTATCCATGCCTTCAGCGCGGAGGGTATGGTGAAGTTATGCATGGGAGTTCCAATGACAACAATGTCCGAACTCTCCAATTCTTGAATGAGTTCTTCGGATCGGGCGATGGAGCCTTCCTGAGATATTTCCGCCGCAGATGAATGTTGGGCGTGCGCGTAATTTGCATCGATATGCGATATGGCGGCATCACCAATTCCGCGGTTTACCAGTATTGCTGCTGGCTCGCTCTTCAGCAAAAAAGCGATGATTTTCTGAGAAAGCCTATAGCTCTCAGAGGCTTGCCCACGAGGGCTGCAACTCACATGAAGGATTTTCATCATCTGCCAATTTCCATAACCTGGCAGTCATTCTAGAAATATATGGTCTATATTCCTGATCCATGAATCAGATTTTGAACTAGGCCATGAATATCTCGCCCCTCGATCCAGCAGCGGTCGAACCGTTTTACCGGCAGATCTACGATCGATTTCGCGGCGCCATCACCAACGGGTTGTTAAAACCCGGTGATCGAATTCCCTCGGCACGCGCACTGACAAAGGAATTGGGTTTAGCCAGGGGCACCGTGGATGCCGCCTATTCCTTGTTGGCCGCTGAAGGCTATATTCAGGCCCGCGGCCAGGCCGGGACCATTGTGGCGCCGGACCTCAAGCCGCGACCGCCTATTGCAAGCACATTGCCTCGGGCCAATAGCGGTGTTTCTACATCCAGTTTTCGTCCGGATTCGATCCTGCCGTTCCAGATGGGTCTGCCCGCCTTGGATGTGTTTCCTCGAAAGATCTGGGCACGCCTGAGCGCGCGATGTGTGCGTGCGATGCAGCCATCCGACATGGTTCATCCGTCGATTTATGGCCTGCATGCGCTGCGTGCCGAAATCGCCGCCTATCTCCACCTGTCGCGCGGGATCAACTGCTCCCCCTCCCAGGTATTCGTGACATCGGGATACCGCCACACCATGGCGTTGATTGCCCACGCCTTGTTGAAGGTGGGAGATCGCGTCTGGCTTGAAGACCCGGGATACCCGCCCACGCGAGAGTTGCTTGGGCATCTGCAGATCGAAGCCGTCCCGGTGCCGGTGGATCGCGAGGGCATGGTCGTTTCGGATGGAATCGAGTTGGCGCCTGAGGCGCGCGCAGCTGTGGTCACGCCTGCACACCAGAGCCCGCTGTGCGTGTCCTTGTCCCTGCCCCGGCGCCTGGCGCTGCTGGACTGGGCCGCGCAAAACAACGCATGGATCATCGAAGACGATTACGACGGCGAGTACCGGTATGTCAGCCGTCCTCTGCCCGCGCTGAAGAGCCTGGATCGCGATGGGCGCGTGCTCTATGCAGGCACGTTCAGCAAGGTGCTTCTTCCGAGCATTCGGCTGGCCTATCTTGTCGTGCCGGAAACGCAGGTGGAGCGGTTCGAGCAGATCACTCAAGTATTTACGGGGGGCAGTCCCGAGCTCACGCAAACGATCGTCGCAGCCTTCATCACGGAAGGCCACTTCGCTCGTCACATTCAGCGGATGCGCAAGCGCTATGCCGAGCGCCGGGAGGCGACAGCGGCAGGCCTGGAAAGCGTGCTGGGGACACGCGTGCGAATCGACTCGCAACCGGGCGGAATGCACTTGATCCTGCGGTTGCAAGGCCAGCAATCAGATCGCCGGCTTGTTGCGCGCATGCGAGAAGATGGTCTGCACGGAGAAGCGTTGTCAGATTGGGCGATGGGCGGTGATGGAGCCTCGGCCTTGCTTCTCAACTTCACGAACATCGACTCTCAGGGCACTGCCGAGAATCTCGGAAAGCGAATCGTGAGGCTGATGGCCTAGAACTCAAGGCAGTTCATGGATCTTTCTGAGTAGGCCAAGGTCCAGCACCATCGAGTCCTTCATTAGCAAACAAGGACTCATCGTGAACAATCGCATCGACTACGCCAAGGCTTCTCCCGAAGGCTTCAAGGCTTTCGGAGGGGTGTATGTCGCAGTTCAAAAAAGCGGCCTGCCAAAGGAGCTGGTCGATCTTGTGTACTTGCGGGTTTCGCAAATCAATGGCTGCGCCTACTGCATCGACATGCATTCCCGTGACCTGCTCAAGTCCGGCCTTGCGGTAGACAAGCTCGTCCTGGTTCAGGCGTGGCGCGAGGCGGGTGGAGTGTTCAGTCCGCGCGAACGCACCGCGCTTGCCTGGGCGGAAACCGTCACGCGCGTAGCCGAGTCGGGCGTTCCCGATGCTGACTATGCAGCCGCTGCAGCCGAGTTCAGCGACAAGGAACTTGCCGATCTCACCTACGCGATCGGTTTGATGAACGCCTTCAATCGATTCGGAGTTACGTTCCGCTCGACCCCCGCTGCTGCTGCTGCTGCCGCTGCCGCCAGAGCTTGAACATGGCGTGGGCACTACTGGGTATCGCCGGCATTCTCGAAATCGCATTCGCCTTCGCCATGAAGTCGTCTGAAGGTTTCACGAGATGGATACCGGCACTGTTGACGGTCGTCACCGGCGTGTCGAGTGTTGCTCTTCTTTCACTCTCGCTGCGTTCACTGCCCATGGGGACTGGCTACGCGGTCTGGACCGGCATCGGCGCGGCGGGCACCGCGATTGTGGGAATGGTGGTGCTGGGCGAATCCGCTGCGCCGATGAGGTTCCTCTGCATTGTTCTCATCGTGGCAGGCGTTATCGGACTCAGGCTGGTCTCGGGAGACTGAACACGAGGGGGTACCTGCTGCCAGTGATGAGCGAAGCCGACTGGAAGATGACCGAGACGCAGCTTGACTGCCGTACATCAAGCGGCTGAGGTCTGCGGCATGTCGGAGCGCCTCGACACCGCAAGCGCCATGGCCGTCGCGAGACGGGCAACGCCCTCGTCGAGCTTCTCATCGGAGATCGTGAGAGGCACCGACAGCCGAATGGTGTTGCCGTAATAGCCGCAGGGGAGCATCAGCACGCCTTGGTCGCACGCGCTGGCCGCCAACAGGCGCGTCGCCTCGGGGTCGGGCACGTTGCCGCCGCGCGCCATGACCAAGTCGAACGCCACCATCGCACCCAGCCCGCGGACATGACCGATCGGCATCATGTCCTCGCGCTGCCTCAGCCGATGGATGTGGTTCGTGAGCCTGCTTCCGATGGCCGTCGCGCGAGCGAGCAATCCGTCGCGCTCGATGATGCGGATCACGGCCAGCGCCGCAGCGCACGAGACAGGATTGCCGGCAAAGGTGCCTCCGAGACCGCCGGGCGGGGCGGCTGCGAGGATGGCCTCTTTGCCGATCAGTCCGGACAGGGGCATGCCCCCGCCGAGCGCCTTGCCCACCAGGAGCAGGTCGGGTTCGACCTCGCAGTGCTCGATCGCGAAAAACCTTCCGGTGCGGCCGAAGCCAGACTGCACCTCGTCGGCAATGAGGCAGATGCCGTGCTGGTCGCAGAGGCCGCGCAGGTGCTTGACGAAGCGCTTCGGCGCCTGGTTGAAGCCGCCCTCTCCCTGGACGACTTCAATGACGAGCGCAGCAATCTGATGGGGCGCGATGGTCGCCCGGAAAAGATGGTCCAGCGCCTGGAGGCTGTCCGCCTCACTCACACCATAGTGAGGCATGGGAAAGGGGACGTGAAACACCCCCGACTGACTTGGCACGACGCCAAGGCGCAAGGGGGCCACCTTGCCGGTGATGGCTGCGGCCAGATGGGTGCGCCCGTGGAATCCGCCGGTGAACGCGACCACGCCCTGGCGCCCGGTCGCGAGCCGGGCCAGCTTGACCGCGTTCTCGGTGGCCTCGGCACCTGTAGTGAAGAGAACAGAACGGCCCCCGCGAATCGGCGCCAGCCGGTTGAGTGCCTCGCACACCTCGAGATATTCCTCGTACGCGGCGACTGCGAACGCGGTGTGGGCAAAGCGGCCCAGCTGTGCCTGCATCGCCGCGACCACCTCGGGGTGCAGGTTGCCGACGTTGTTGACACCGATCCCTGATGCGAAATCGATGTAGTGGCGTCCCTCGACATCCCAGACTTCGGCGCCCAGCGCCTTGGCCACGAAGATCGAGTGCGCGCTCGCGGCGCCAGGCGGCACGGCGGCCTGGCGGCGCTCGCGCAATTCGGCATTGGTTGACATGGGACCTTTCATGCTTGGTTGTTCAGGGCGTCCGAGCGCCAGACCATCATCTTTTCGATCTGCATCTCGCGCATCGTGTAGGCCATGCCACCGGTGCCGTGGCCGGAAAGCCGTGCACCTGCGAACGGCATCCAGTCGACACGAAACAAGGTGTTCTCGTTGACCATGACGGCCGTGCCGTCCAGCTGTCGGTAGCAATGCATTGCGGTATCCAGGGATCGGGTGAACACGGCGGCCTGGAAGGCAAAGGGCAGCGCGTTGGCTTGCGCGATGGCGGCATCGACGTCGTCATACGGGTAGATGCAGACGACGGGGCCGAAGATCTCCTTGCAGCTGACATCGGCGCTCGCCGGCGGATCGAAAAGGACGGTGTTGGCGTAGCAGCTGGGCGAGAGCTTTTCGCCGCCAGCCACCAGCCGGGCGCCGCTGTCCGTGGCCGCCTTGACCCAAGACGCCACCCGGTCGCATTCGCGCTGCGAGATCAGAGGTCCGACATCGGTCGACAGATGCAGCGGATCGCCTGTGCGCATTCGTCCCCCGTGCTCGGCCACCCGGTGCGCAAGTTCATCGGCAATGGCGCGGTGGCAGAACACCCGCTGCACGCTGACGCACGCCTGGCCGGCATGCCAGAAAGCGCCCCGGGCCAGGCGCGATGCCGCCGCGTCGATGTCGGCGTCTTCCGCGACGATCACTGGCGCCACGCCCCCGTGTTCAAGTGCGCAACGAGCGCCGGGCGCCAGCTTGGAGCGCAGCATCCAGCCCACGGCGGCGGAGCCGATGAAGCTCAGGAACCCGACCCTCGGATCACCGGCGAGGCGGGCCGCCAGGTCGGTCTCCTCGGGCAGCACCATGGTTGCCCATTCGCGCGGCAGCCCGGCTTCATACAGCGCGTCCAGGAATGCCATGCAGCTCAGCGGCGTAGCGAGTGCCGGCTTGATGATGACGGGCGCGCCGACCGCCACTGCCGGCGCCACCCGGTGCGCGATGAGGTTGAACGGATGGTTGAATGCGCTGATGCCCACAACGACGCCGCTCGGCTCGCACTGGGTGAACGCCAGCCGTCCCGCGCTGGTGGCATTCAACCCCATGGGCACGACGCGCCCGCCCGTGGTGCGCAGTTCTTCAACGCAGCTCAGCAATCCGTCGGCGGCGCGATCGACTTCGACGAGTGAATCCTTGTAGGGCTTCCCGCCTTCATGTGCGGCCTGCCGGGCGATGCTGTCGCGGCGCTCGGTGATGATGGCAGCCGACCTGCGCAGGATCTCTATGCGCTCGCTCTTGGCCAGCCAGCGGCGCCGGTTGCGGAACAGTTCGCTCGCATCGGCCAGGGCGCGCTCGATGTCGGCTGCTTCCGAGAGCGGCGCCAGGCCGACGACGGTGTCGTCGAACGGGGAGCGGACGGTCAGCATTCGGGTCACCGCGCACCTGCGGGCTGGCCGGCCTGCAGGCCGCGTTCCGCGCTCCGAAGGTAGTCGTTCACCTCGCAGACGTAGGCTTCCCTGTCCACGGACGGAAGCCAGGCGCCCTCGAAGGCGTGGATCGAGAGACGGGCCAGCTCGGCCGGCGTGAAGCATCCTGCCGCGCCGGCAAGCGGCATCAGGTGCCCCAAGGACCCGCTGGCCAGCACGCCGGGGTCGTCGGAGTTCATCGTCACCCGCAGTCCCAAGTCGAACATTGCCCGCATGCGATCCACCCGCCGGGGGCCGGCATCGCGCGGGCGCCACGTGGGGCAGGCGGTCAGGCAGGTCTTTCGTGTCCTCAAGGCGCTGACCAAAGCGATGTCCTCGATGCAGTTGATGCCGTGGTCGATCCGGTCGACCCCGAGGTCGTCGATGCACTGCCAGATGTGCCTGACCGAATCCCGCTGGTCGACGTCGCAATGTGCCGTGAGGCGATAACCCTGGGCCCGCGCTTGATCGAACACGGCCTTGAACTTGATCGGCGGATTGCCCTCTTCGACCGAATCGAGTCCGATCCCCGCGATCCACTCGCGGTAGGGCTCTGCCGCGCGCAGTGCTTCGAACGCGCTTTCGACGCTGCGATCACGGTTGATGCACATCACAAGCTGTGCTCGCACGCCGAAGGCGGCCTCGCCTGCGACAAGGCCGCTGTGCAAGCCGTCGATCGCCGCCGCAAAGGGCAGGCCGCGCGCGGTATGCGCCTGCGGGTCGAAGGAAATCTCCGCGTAGCGGATGTTCTCGGCCTGGCACTGACGCAGGTAGTCGTACGTGATGCCGAAGAAATCGCTCTCCTTCCGCAGAACTTCGATGCCCTCGTAGTAGTAGGCGAGCATCTCCTGGAGATCCCCTTGCGGCGTGCCGGCCACGCCGAAGTTGCGGGCGGCTTGCAGCTCGGCGATGGACCCTTGGCCTGCCGCCAGTCCGTTTCGTCGTGCCAGGCTCAGCCTTTGCTCCGGCGAAAGCGTTCCTTCGATGTGCAGATGCAGCTCGGCCTTGGGAAGTCCGGCGCAGAACCGGGCGTAGGCGTCGTTCGTCATCGGTCACTCCGCCCGGATGTTGCGCTCGCTGATCAGCGACTTGAACTTGGCCTTTTCGCCGGCAAGGAAGCGAGTGAAGGCGGCCTGGTCGAGCACGGTCGGCTGCATGCCGAAGTCGGCGATCCGCTGGCGGATCGACTCCATGCCGAAGATGGCGGCCAGGTGCGCGTGGATACTGGTGGCGGTGCCCTTGTCGAGCCCCGCCGGTGCAAAGAGCCCGAACCACACGGTGAAGTTCATGGTCCCGAGTGCGGGCAGCTCATTCATGGCCGGCACATCCGGCAACAGGGTGCTGCGTGCAGGCGCGGTCACGCCGAGCGCCTTGACCTTGCCCGAGCGTATGAAGGGCAAGGCCGAGCCGAGGGGGACCATCGCGAGATCGAGTTGGTTGCCGGCGACGTCGGTCATGATCTGCGTGCTGACCGAATAGGGAACGTGCGTGATCTCGGCCCTCGCTTGCTGGTTGAACATCTCCCCCGCAAGATGAAGCGAGGTGCCGACGCCGGACGTGCCATAGCTGAAGCTGCGGGGCTGTGTGCGCAGCAAGGCCAGAAGGTCGTTGAGTGTGCTGGCCGCGAACTCGGGCTTGGCAACCAGCACCAGCGGGGACGATGCCATCAGCGCGACAGGCGTGAAGTCCTTCAGTCCGTCGTACCGAACGGTGGCCGGCCTGACCATTTGCGCGATGAGCATCGTGCTCTCGACACCCAGCACGAAGGTATAGCCGTCCGGCCTTGCGCGGGCCACGCGTTCGGTGCCAAGGACCCCGCCGGCACCGTTGACGTTGTCGACGATGACCGTGTTGTTCAGCCGTGTGCCGAGTTCATTCGCGACGGCACGCGTGAACACGTCGGGAAGCGACCCTGCCGCGTAGGGCACGATGATCGTGATGGGCCGCGACGGCCAGCCGGCCTGCGCGCACGCTGCCAGCGGCAGAATGAAAGCAAGCAGGCCCAGAAGGAATTTTCGTGCCTGGTCAATTGCGATTCTCGCAGCCATGGGAGTCCTGTGTTTGAGTCGCAATCGAGTCTAGGCCGCGTATCTGGAGGCGCAATCCGTCGCGCTGTTATGCGCCCATAGCGCTGAAGCGATGGACGCTCCAGCAAAATCGACGATGCCCATGAAATCCATTCCACCGCTCCCAAGCGAAACGGCTGGCGCTCGAACGGAAGCCGTCCAGCGCCTCAATGTCGGCCTGCTCGGCTCGTTGCAGGCCTTGCTGACCGTACAGAGCGTCTCCGGCGCTGCCGAACGGCTTGGTGTCGTGCAGCCGGCCATGAGCCGGCATCTCGCGATGCTGCGCGAACTGACAGGCGACCAGTTGCTGGTCCGCAGCGGCAGCAAGATGATCCTGACGCCACGCGCCGAAGCATTGAAGCCCGTCGTCGAGCGTGTTCTTGCCGACATGGCGCTGATCTGTGATGGCGATGCCGACTTCGCGCCCGCAGGGGCGAGCCGCAACTTCAAGCTGGCGACCTACGACTTTCTCCCGACCAGCTTCTTCTCCGAACTGGTGCGCAGGATCACGTCGCAGTCGCCACAGTCGACGCTCGAAATACAGACGATCGGCGACCGCGCCGATTTCGTGCGGCGGCTGTGCGAGGGCCAGATCGATGCCGCCATCACCAGCCGGATGGACATTCCCGGCGTGTTGCGCGCGGTCCATCTGCTGACCGAGCCGCTCGCCTGCATCGTGAGACGCGGCCATCCGCTGCTGCTGCAGCCGACCTTGCAAAACTACATCGCCGCAGAGCATGTGTCGTCTTTGGAGCAGTCGCCGGGGGCCGGTGCGGCGATAGACGCCCTGCTTGCCGAGGCCGGCCTTCGCCCAAGGATCACCGTGAGGACGCAATACCTGGGCCTGATTCCGTCGATGCTTGCCGAAACCAATCTGGTATTCACGACCGGCAACACGCTGGCCACGGCGATGGCGGCACGCTTCGATCTGGCGACTCTTCCGGTGCCGGCGACGGTTCGGCCGGTCAGCTGCTATCTGGTGTGGCACGAGCGTACGCAGCAGGATCGCGCGGCGGCTTGGTTGCGCGAGCAGATCGGGATCTCGGCCAGCGGAATTCGCCTGGCTGATGCCGGGCGTTAGCGCTCGGTGCCTACAATCGCGGCGGCCTCATGCCGCAAGGAACTGGCGCATGTCGAAGCAATCTGCAGCCGCACTTCTATTCGGTGTTTGCTTGGGGGTCCACTTCGGGGCCGCCGCCGAGCCCATCGTGGACCGCTGTCGATACGACCTGAAGGTGGTGAACCGGCCCGAGGTGTTCGTCTACATCGTGGGCCAGAAGGGTGACTTGATCGAGTTCTGGACGGAGACGCTGACCGAGGCGCAGAAACTCCGCGCCGACACCCTGGTGCTCGACGGCGTCGTCCGGGACCACACGCGAGGCGAGCGCAACCAGCTCCATTGCCGCGAAGTTCAGTACACCCATCGCTACGGCGCGTTCGCGCGAACCGGCTGGAAGAACAGCATCTACCGGCTGTATGGATTCGTGAGAGACGCCGAGGGCAAGCTGCAAAAGATCACTGCGGCCAATTTCGTGCCGGGAGACGGCGTGGTGGTCTTCTCGTCCTTTGCCAGGGAGCCGGCACTCGGCAACCGCGAGAGCGTCGTCCTGTCGTTCGGACGAAAGGGAGAGCTCAGCCAGCGCTTCTGCTGGAACCACGACGAGCAACGCTGGTACAAGTCCATCGGCCGGCACCAGAAGACCCAACCGCCGGAATGTTCGGATCCGATGCCCGCCAGGGTGCTGTACGAAGCCAAGGGCTGACGACAAGTTGCCCGTCACCGAAGGCGGGCCTCAATGGCCTCGCGCGACCATTCGGGCGCGACCATGCGGATGAAGTCGAATGCGAACGCCTTCAACAAGTGATCCTTTCGCAAGCTGATCATCGCGCTCGAGGACGGAAACAGGTGGGCGACCGGCACTGAGCGCAAGTCCTTGTCCAGCGCCGCGTTGAACGCCATCTTCTGGAGTACGGCAACGCCCACGCCGGCAACGACGTAGGCCTTGATGGTGCTGGCGTCCATGGCTCGCATCACAACCCATGGCGTGATGCCATGCCTTTGAAACTCGCGCTGGACCACCGATCCGGATGTGTAGCTGTTGTCGTAGGTGATGAGCGGCCAGCGCGCGATCTGTTCCATGGTCACTTTCCCCATCTTCAACAGCGGATGCCGCGGGGGCACGATCAGGCAGCGGTCGATGTCATAGGCCTTCATCGAGACAACGCCCTTGGGCACCGGGTCCGGGAGGCTGCAAAGGCCGATGTCGATGGTTCCCGCGGTCACGCCTGCCAGGATCTGCGCGGGCGGGCCCACGGTGAACTCGAGCTTCACCTGCGGATAGACGGAAAGGAACCGCCGGGTGACTTCGATCAGCGAGTAGCGCGCGTGGACATGCGTCGTTCCCACACGCAGCGTGCCTTCGCTGTCGGGCGGCACGTCCTGCTTCAGGCGCTTCAGCGCCTGGGCGTCCTGCAGCACCCGTGCGCACAGCGAGAGCGCTTCCTTGCCGGCTTCGGTCAATGCCGTCAGCCGGTTGCCTGAGCGCACGAATATCTCGATGCCGACCTCCTTCTCCAGCGCGCGAATCATCTTGCTCACGCCGGGCTGCGTCGTATGCAGCGCTTCGGCCGCGCGTGACACGCTGAAGCCGCTCTCGACGACCTGGCGCACGCACTGGAGTTGCTGGAAGGTGATCGGCACTGCTTTCCTCCACTATTCCTTCTTGGCAATGAAGGCGGCCTAAATATTCATTTTACACAATGGTCTGCAACGCCAAGAATCGTGCTCATCCCAAGCAATCCTGATGTGAAAACAAACCGTGCAAGACACAGCCGAGCCCCATGACGTGAATGCGAGCTTCCGCGGCGGCGGACGTTCCGTCGAGTACCTCGACCAGATCAACAAGGCTTCCATCGTCGCGTTGGCCGATGCAGGCATCGTGTCGAAGGACGTCGCCAGGCGGATCGCGTGCGGCATCCTGGAACTGATGCATGACGAACGTGCCGGGCCCCGGCAGTGGTCTGCGGACTACCTCGACTACGAACCCAAGCTGCTCGCCGTCGTAGGCGCCGACGGTTCCCGCCTGCATTGCGGACGCAGCCGGCAGGACATCTCGGCGACCATCGCGCGCATGAATCTTCGCGCGGGCCTGCTGGACGAATGCGATGCGCTCATCCTGGCCCGGCGAGCCCTGCTCGCGCTTGCGGAACAGCACAGGCAGACCATCGTGCCGGCCTACACACATGGCGTGCAGGCTCAACCGACGACCCTGGCCCACTACATGCTCGGCATGGCCGGCGCGCTGGCCCGCAGTACGTCCCGCCTGCGGTCCGCGTACGGGCATGTGAACCAGGGTCCGCTGGGCGCAGCGGCCCTGACGACATCGAGTTTCGCACTCGACCGCTGCCGGCTGGCTTCGCTTCTGGGTTTCGATGGTCTGGTCGAGAACGCCTACGACGCCAACCATCTCGCGCCGGTCGACACCAGCATGGAGGTCGCGGCGGCACTCGGCATCGCGGCCGTCCAGATCGGGCAGTTCGCCCAGGATCTTCATGCGCAGTACGCGGCCCCTGCACCCTGGATGACCCTGAAGCGGGGAGAACTCGTCGGGGTCAGCAGCATCATGCCGCAGAAGCGCAACCCCGCCGCCCTGGAGCAGCTGCGCGTGCAGAGCAGCATGCTCCTCGGCGAGATGCAGGCCGTGGCGCTGATGGCGCACAACGTGCGCACCGGCATGTTCGACTACCGGTCCTACGACCCGGTGCCGAGCGGCCGTGCCCTGGCTGTGTTCGGACTCCTGCGCAAGGTCCTGGGTGGGCTCGTCGTCGACAAGGAGCGCGCATTGGCCGAAGTCCATGGCGACTACTCGACGGCGACCGAGATCGCCGATGCCCTGCTGCAGCGCGCGGACGTCCCTTTCCGCATCGCCCATCATTTCGCGTCTGCGCTGACGGACTTCGGCCGCTCGCGCAAGGTCAGCCTGCGCGACATTCCCTACCGCGAGGCCGCGCGCATCTACGAGTCCATGGCATCGCATGCGTTCCCGCTGGACGAGAACGAGTTCGCCGAGGTGTCGAGCCCCGAGTACATGGTCTTCGGCCGCAAGGGGGCAGGCGGTCCGCAGATCGCCGAGGTGGACCGGATGCTCGCCCATCAAGGGGAGCGACTCGCTGCCGATCTTGCATGGACGCAGACCCGCCGTGTCCACCTGTCGCTTGCCGATGCGCAACTGGACGACGCCGTCGCGGCGATCGCAGTGTGCACGCCGGCCTCTTCCTCAACCATTCCCTCGAACTCAGAGACAACATCATGAAAAGACTTCTCTCGCTGCTGGCGGTCCTGACCGTCTCCCTGTCAACCATGGCCGCGCCCTATCCCGACAAGCCGGTGCGCATCGTGGTGCCCTACTCGCCGGGCGGCGGCGGCGACGTGGTGGGCCGCCCGCTTTCCCAGGAGCTGGGCAAGCAGCTGGGTGGTTCGTTCTTCATCGACAACCGCGGCGGCGCGGGCGGCAACATCGGCATGGAGTACGTGGCCCAGTCGCCGGCCGATGGCTATTCGGTGGTGCTCGCCCTCACCTCGCAACTGGCCATCAACCAGGCCCTGTACCCCAAGATGCGCTATGACGCGCTCAACGATTTCGTGCCGGTCACGCTGCTGGGTTCGGCACCGTATTTCCTCGCGGTCAACGCGTCGCTGCCGGTGAAGAACCTGGCCGAATTCATCGAGCTCGCGAAAGCGAAGCCCGGCACCATGTCCTATGCATCGACGGGCAACGGCAGCGGCCTGCATCTGTCGATGGAGTTGCTCAAGTCGATGGCCGGCATCGATCTCGTGCACGTGCCCTACAAGGGTGGCGGAGCGGCGCTGACCGACCTTCTCTCGGGCAACGTGCAGGCGATGTTCGTGAGCTATGGGACCGGCAGCGCACAGATCAAGGCGGGCAAGATCCGGGTGCTTGCCGTGTCGTCAAGCCAGCGCTCGACGGCGCTGCCGGACGTTCCGACCATCGCGCAGGCTGGTGTGCCAGGCTATGAGTCCCAGGTCTGGTATGCCCTGCTCGCCCCTCGCGGCACGCCCCCGGAAGTTGTCAAGCGCCTGCATGACGGCTCCGTGGCTGCGCTCCAATCGAAGGAGCTGCGCGAGCGCTTCGCGGGGGACGGAGTCAAGCCGATCGGGTCGACGTCGGAGGAACTGAGAAAGTACATCCAGTCCGAACGCGTCAAATGGACCGAGGTCGTGAAGCGCTCGGGCGCGACGGTCGAATGAAGGGTTCATTCGCCGTCGAGGAGCCCGGCCTAAGTCAACACCGCCAGCAAACTGGCGACGCCGATCCCCACCGCCGCCAGCGCATCGCCGGCAATCAACCCACCGCCGAACAGTGAAGCACTGCTCATGTCCTCCGGCACGTCGCGCCGCGCGGGTGTGCGCGCCGACAACAGGCTGCCTGCGACGCCGCCCGCACCGAGCCACAGCGACGTCGGCAGGCTGACGAAGCCGCCGAAAGACAGCGCGTAGGGCGAAGGCAGCACGATGGCGTCGAGCACGAAACTGCGCGGGCGCAGCCACTTGCGCAGCACCTCGATCGCCAGGCCGGCCGCAATGCCCACGCCGATGGCGGTGCGCTGGAACGGCAGGTCGTCGGTCAGGCTGCGCAGCACGCCCACGAACTTGTACGTCATGGCCGAGCTCCACTCGGCCGGCTGCTGGCCCGCCTTCAGCACTGTCTGGTCCTGCAGCAGCACCGGGTAGGCCGCCATGAACAGCCGCGCGAACACCACCGCGAGCATGGCGCCGACGACGACGCCCAGCACCTGGTAGCGGAACTGCAGCACGCGCGGCGTGCCGAGCCGCCAGCCGGTGGAGCGGTCCTGCTGCATGTCGCAGGCCACGCTGGTCGCCACCAGCAGCACCGCGCCGGCCATCAGGCCCACGCCGGGGTCGCGCAAGCCCAGGGCGGCGAGGATGACGATCGTCACCACGAAAGCCGAGGAGATCGGATTGGAGTCGCTGATGCCCACCGAGATGCCGTTGACCAGCGCAAAGAGAAAGACCAGCGCCACGGCCACCGCGAGGTAGAAGACCGGCTGCCCCAGCAGCCAATGGCCGCAGGCCACCGTGGCGGCGGCCCAGAAAATCACCCACAGCACGAGGCGCGTGCTGTTGACGCGCCGCCAGTCGTCGACGGCAGGCGGCGGCGCATCGCCTGCAGCCTGCCGCCGCGCGCGCGGCAGGGCGCGCGCGAAGATCAGCGCCAGGTCCACCAGCGCCGCGCCCATGATCGTTCCCAGCGCAATGAGGAACATGATCTTGCGCGGCGGGTCGCCGGCCTGCAGCCAGCCGATCGAGACGAAGTACGGCTGCAGTGCCACGCCGATCAACCCGCCCACCACCGCGGGGATGCCGATGCGCGCGCCGATCACCAGCCCCGCGCCGAAGGTGGACGCAGACAGTTCGATGGCGCCCAGCAGAGGCAGACGGGATGCAGCCAGTCCCGTCATCAACCCGGCGGCCATGCCGCCACCCAGTTGCCGCACCGAGCGCCGCAACAGCGTGGTGTCGGTCAGCGCCCGCAGGATGTTGGCGACCGCCAGCCCGGAAGGAAAGGTCAGGCGCATGCGGTCCACCAGCACCGGCGTGTAGAGCATGCCCACACCGACGCCGAGCATGCCGACGCAGGTCAGGTACAGCACCATCTGCCAGGCCGGCGGCTGCGGCAGCCCCATCCACGCCATGGCCTGCAGCAGCACGCCCAGGCCGCTCATGCTGGCGACCGAGGCGGCGGCGGTCTGGATGTAGTTGGCGCCGTGCCGCCCGGCCGCGCCGTAGCCCGCGGTGACGGCGGAGCCGAGCAGGCCCGCCAGCACCTGGCCGCCGACAAAGAAGCCGAGCGAGAAATTCATGTAGGCCGCCGTCACGCCGGCCAACGGTCCCAGCACGAACATACCCGTGGTCGCCAGCAGCAGGTGGTATCTCCAGCTGCCTTCGATGGGCAACCAACGCCAGCGGGACCCTTGGCGTGGATGCGATGTCACTTGCTTCTCGACTGCCTGGCGCTCAAGCGGTCATAGCCGCTCAACTCGAGGAAACCCTCTCCCGCCTGGCTGCCGGTCACCTTCACGGGCCCTTCCCAATAGATGCTCCCGGTGGTCGCACCCGAATCGAATTCGCTGTCGGGCAGGAAGGGCTTGATGTTCAGCACGCCCGACGGAAGCTTGATCGCCCACTCGACGACGTAGGTGATGTTCGTCTTCGGGCTGGTCCATGTGGTGCCTGGCAGCAGCTCGACTTCGCCTCGCTTGAGCGGCACGGACCCACGGGCGTTCGAGATCGTGCCCGCGGTCATGATCTTGCGGCCGTCCATGTCGAAAAGCTCGTAGAGCATCAGGTCGGATCCATCCGCCAGGTGCAGGGCGAACCAGTTCCAGCCCAGCGCCAGGACGTCGAATTCGCCCCACTGGTGATCGAACCACAGGTCGCCGCTCACCTGGAGCGATTTCCCTCCGATGGCGATGCTGCCTTGCGCCGAAAGCCGGGGACGCGAATAGTAGTAGCTGATTCCGCCCTTGCCGAAGTCGAGCAGCCCAGGCGTGTCCGAGTCGGGCGCGCGATGCGCGACCACCGGGCCTGGATCCCGCAGCTCGAACGCGATGGAGGCGCCGTCGAAGGCAGCCCGCAGGACATGGGACGAAGCCGACGCGCTGACCTGCCAACGCTCCTGCCTGAAGTCGAAACCGTTGGCGACGCCCGTCGCGGGGCTGCCGCCGGTAAGGGTCTGGCCGGTGTAGCGCTTGCCGGTTTGAAGGTCGGTCAAGGCGACGTGCATGGCGGTGTGCTTGATCAGCCCGTTGGCCACGAAGACGACCATGTGAAACGCATAGCGCTGGCCTGCCTCCGCGCCGAGGATGCCGCTGTAGTACCACCATTCCATTGCGGACCCATGGGGCGCATCGTCGGCCGGCAAGTTGAGGGGTGGGAAGGCGGCCGTTCGCTCCACCGGCTTCCGGCCTGCATCGACCGGTGCGGTCGCTGCGGCGGCCGTCGGTGTCGGCTCGGACGCCGAGAGATGGAACAGGCCCGCGCCGATGAGCGTCCCGACGACCACCACGGCGGCTAGGAATGCCGCCAGGCCCCTTCTTCCCCTTCTTCGTGCCCGCGCCCGGGAAGAGCGCGAAAGCCCAGAGGCAGAACGCCTGTAGCTCCTTCGAGCGGGGTCGTCGGCGTTCATGTTCAGGGCGTCCTTTCGCCTTGCGGCCTGCACTCGGTCGGCAGATATCTTAGCGGCGCGGATGCGTTCCGGAGCGCCCATCGTCCTCCCGGTCCTCCCAGTCCACCCAATCCACCGGATGGGTCTCGAGATAGCGGCTGACGGCGGCGCCGATGGTCGGAAAGAACGCCGCTTCCCCAAGCCGCGCGAAAAGCCCGAACCGCTTCAGCTTGTCCTTGACGGGGTCCTTCATTTCGGCAAAGCGCAATTCGATGCCGGCCGCGTGCAAGGTTTCGGTCAGCTCGGCCAGCATGTCGGCGGAGGTCACGTCCACGCTGGTGACCGGCGCCGCCGCAACGACCAGCCAGCGCACTGGCGTAGGCGATGAAGCCGCAGCGTCGAGCACCCGGCCTTGGAACAGCTCGGCGTTGGGGAAAAACAGGGGCGCATCCCATCGAAACAGGACCAGTCCCGGGATGAGACGCGCATCGGGATAGCGCGTGATGTCGTGGTAGCCCTTGACGCCGTCGACGCGTCCCAGAACCGCGGCATAAGGGCGCCACGCATCCCACAGGAATTCGATGACCGCGATCACGATGGCCAGGCCGATGCCCTCGATCGCGCCCAGTACGGCGACGCCGACCGTGCAGACGATCGACAGCCAGAACTCCCAACGCTGGATGCGATAGATGCGTCGCAAGTCGGCGACCTCGATCAGGCCGATGGCCGATGCGATCACGACCGCAGCCAGTGCGCTGGCGGGCAGGTTCTGCAGCAGGTCCGGCGCCACCAGCAGCAGCAGGGCAACAGCGAGCGCACCGACGACGCCGGTCAGCTGGGTCCTGGCGCCTGCGGCCTCGGCCACGGGGGTGCGCGACGAACTGCTGCTGACCGGAAAGCCCTGAAAAAATCCCGCGGCCAGGTTGGCGACGCCCAGGCCCACCATCTCCTGGTTCGGGTCGACATAGCTACGCGTGCGCGCCGCATAGACACGAGAGAGCACGCTGGTGTCGGCGAACGAGATGAGCGCGATGGCGCAGCCGCCGACCAGGACCGGGACGATGTCGGCGCTGGTGATCCACGGAATGGCGAGCGCAGGCAGGCCTTGCGGGAGGGAGCCGAGGACCGACACCCCGGCGCGTGCTGCCAGGTCCCACACGCCGACGACGACGGTCGCTGCCACCACGGCGATCAGGATACCCGGCAAGCGCTTGCGCCCCTTGAGCAGCAGAATGACTGCCAGGGTGCCTGCGCCGACCAGCAAGGTGGGCCAGTGGGTCTTTCCATCCATCACGGCGGTGGCGATGGCCCATGAGTTCTTCAATGGTCCGTCGCTTTCGATCGAGAACCCGAAGAGCTTGGGCACCTGGCTGATCAACACCGTCAGTGCGATGCCGTTCATGTAGCCGTAGCGGATCGGCTTGGAAAGAAGTTCGGTGACGAAGCCCAGGCGCGCGATGCCGGCGAGGATGCACACCGTCCCCGACACGATGGCCATCGTGCCCGCCAGGGCGACCGCGCGATGCGGGTCGCCGCCCGACAGCGGCAGGACGACGGCGAGCATGACCGCAGCCAGCGAGGAATCCGGGCCCAGCACCAGAATCCGGCTCGGGCCGAACAAGGCGTAGGCGAGCAGCGGAACGATGGTCGCGTAGAGGCCATAGATGCCGGGTACGCCCGACGCCTCCGCGTAGGCGATGCCGACGGGCACCAGCATCGTGGTCAGTACCAGTCCGGCAACGATGTCGTGCCGCAACCAGGCCACCTGGTAGCCGCGCAGCGTGCGGAGTCCCGGCAGCCAGCGGCCCCACCCCGTCTGATCGGCGGCCTTCGCCCGCCGTGCAATGCGGCCCGGTTCCGGGAGGGGGGACGAAGGATCCGAATTGCTCATAAGCCGCGGACAGTGCAGATGCGCGTCGAGAAAGGCAAGGGGGAAGATACCGGTCGCGGATGAGCGATCAGTTAAACTGCCCGGTTTTTTCCAGTAGGGTGCAAGTGTCACGGCGCACAGGTTTCACCGGCTCGGCGCTCATTCGCTTGCTCGCTCAACTGACCGACATCGACGTCCCCGAATCCAAACAGGGCTTCGCGGATCGGTTGAGTCGATGGTTCGGTTGGACCGACGCCATCTCGCTGTCCGCGGCGCTGGATGGCAGTCCGGCCACTGCGCGGTCCGGCGCTCGCGCTTCCGCAAGCGCCGAAGAAGGCGAATGCGCTCGCGTGCGAACCGCGTCGGTGAATGCCATCGCCGCAGACAGCGCCGCTGCAACCGACTTCCCGTCGTACCGCCGGCGCTACGTCGCCAGGCAACAGGCGATGGAGGCGAGCATCGGCCCCCTGCGCGGTCGCCTGCGGGCGAGGCTGGCGGCCAGGTCGCCAGCGATGTCCCGGCTTGCTGCCGTGGATGCCGTTATGGAGCAGGTGCTGGGTGCGCACGAGCAGCGCCTGCTGGCGACCGTGCCCGTGCTGCTCGAAAAGCATTTCGAGCGCTTGCGCCAGGCCGACGGGCCCGGGTGGCCGGACGTGTTCTGCAAGGACATGCAAGGCGTGTTGTTCGCCGAACTGGATATTCGATTGCAACCGGTCGAAGGGCTGCTCGATGCCCTTCGCATGAGCTAACCAGGACGCCATGACCAGATTTCTTCAATACGCCGCCTTTGTCGTAGGCCTGGCCGCCGTGTGCTGGGTCGGCGCCGGGTACATCGGCTCGAACCCGCTGGCGCTCGCGATCACGGCGCTCGTCGGCGCGTTCTACCTGATGGGCGCGCTGGAACTGCATCGCTTCCACCAGGCCACGTCCACCCTGGCACGCGCCGTGGCAGACATGCCCCATCCCCCGCCGAGCCTGGGCCTGTGGCTCGACCCATTGCATGCTTCCTTGCGCAACGCGGTGCGCCTGCGCATCGAGGGCGAGCGCGTTGGCTTGCCCGGCCCGGCCCTGACGCCGTACCTGGCAGGGCTGCTGGTGCTGCTCGGCATGCTGGGCACCTTCCTCGGCATGGTGGTCACGCTGAACGGCACCGGGACCGCGCTGGAGAGCGCGTCGGACCTGCAGGCCATGCGCTCCTCCCTGGCCGCGCCGGTCAAGGGCTTGGGAGTGGCATTCGGCACGTCGCTCGCGGGCGTGGCGGCATCCGCGATGCTGGGCCTCGTCTCCGCCTTGTGCCGGCGCGACAGGCTGCAGGCCGCGCAATTGCTCGACACGAGGATCGCGACCACCTTGCGCGTCTTTTCCCTGGCCCATCAACGCGAGGAGTCCTTCAAGCTGCTGCAGCGACAAGGCCAGGCCATGCCCGAGCTGGTCGATCGGCTGCAGCTCATGATGGCGGCGATGGAGCGGCAGAGCCAGGCCTTGAACGAGCGCCTGATCGCCAGCCAGGACAGCTTCCACGGCAAGGCCGAGGCCGCCTATGCAGGCCTGGCTTCCTCCGTCGACCGATCCTTGAAGGAGAGCCTGACCGAAAGCGCCCGCATGGTCGGCGCGACGATCCAGCCGGTCGTCGAAGCCACGATGGCCGGGATCGCGCGCGAGACCGCCTCGCTGCACCACACCGTCGAGCACAGCGTGCAGCGGCAACTGGACGGGCTGTCGGCGGCGGCTGCGGCGACCTTCGAGCAGCACGCGGCTTCGCTGCTCGCCACGGTGAGCCAGGCGCATGCCGACCTGCAGACCGAGATGGCGTCGCGAGACCAGCAGCGGCTGGCGGCCTGGACCCAGGCGCTCGAGGCGATATCCGCGCAGACGCAAGCGCATGCGAAAAGCACGATCGCCGAGATCGGCCCGCTCATGCAAGCCGCCTCGGAAGCACCCCGCGCCGCGGCAGAAGTGATCGCCGAACTGCGCCAGACGCTGTCCGACGGCATGGCGCGCGACAACGCAATGCTCGAGGAGCGCAGCCGCGTCCTGGGAGCGCTGGAGACCCTGCTCGACGCGGTCGGCGCGGAAACCGGGAAGATGGCCGAGGTCGCCGCACAGGTCACCGGCAGTGCCGTCGAGGTGGCGAGCCTGGGCGAGGCATTCGGTTTCGCGGTGCAGCTCTTCAGTCAGTCGAACGACAAGATGGGCGCCCATCTGCAGCGCATCGAAGGTGCGCTCGGCAAGTCCATCGCGCGCAGTGACGAGCAGCTGGCCTACTACGTGGCGCAGGCCAGGGAAGTCATCGACCTGAGCATCATGTCGCAGAAGCAGATCGTCGAGGATCTGCAGCAGCTCGCCAGTCAACGGGCGGCCGTGGGCAGCGAAGCGTGATGACGGAGGACATCGACGCCGGCGTCGAGGCGACGGTGCCGGTATGGGCCGTCTTCGGCGACCTGATGTCGGGCTTGCTGGGCGCCTTCGTGCTGATCCTGGTGTGCGTGATCGGCATACAGCTGGAACTCGCAACCAGGCTGGAAGCCGAGGTCAAGCAGCGGAAGGTCGAGGCGCAGCGGCTGCAGACACTCGAGCAGGCCCTGGCCGGGCCGCTGGCGGCAGGCCGGGTGACGCTGCACAACGGGCGCATCGGCATCAGCGGCAGCGTGCTGTTCGCCTTGAGTTCCGCTGAACTGCAACCCGAGGGCCGGCAGCTGCTGAAGAGCCTGGCCGCACCGCTGGCCGCCTACCTCCAGGCCCGCGACGAGATCCTGATGGTGAGCGGCTTCACCGACGACCGGCAGGTGCGCGGAGGCAACCGCCAGTTCGCCGACAACTGGGAGCTGTCGGCCCAGCGGGCCTTGACGGTGACCCGGACCTTGATCGAAGAAGGCATTCCATCGTCCGCGATATTTGCCGCGGCCTTCGGCTCCGAGCAAGCGGTGGCGTCGAATGCGGATGCCGACGGACGGTCCAGGAACCGGCGCGTGGAAATGGCGCCCACGCCGAGACGGTCCGACGCAAACATGAAGTCCCGTGAATAGCGACGAGGCCTGCGGCACCGGCGCGATGCTCGACGCCTGGCGCGAGCGTGGCGATCATCGCCTCGATCCCGTCCGCTTTCGTTTCATCGAGGCGCTGGCCAGACGCGCGGGCGCCCACCGCGGCGAGGCGCGACGCATCCTGGACGACAAGGTGGCGACGCTGCTTGTCGCGTACGGCGAGGATCTCGAAAGAGCCCGGTGCGCGGACGGCGACACCGCCGGCCGCATCGCGGCGTCGCCGGGTGCGAGTGCGCGCGGGGCGCTCGCGGAGCTCGTCGACCACATGGCGCGGCATGCGTCGCCGCATGGGGACGGCGCAGCGGCCTCTCCCGAACTGAAGACGCTCACGTACTTCAGAAGCACCTGGTCGAGGCTCAGCGCCGATCGACGGCTGACGCAGTCACTGGCGAAGTTGCCGCAGAACGCCGGCCCACTCCATTCGCACCACCTCGTGCATCGATCGCTCACGCTGATGCGTGACCTGTCGCCGGAGTACCTCAACCGGTTCATGTCGTATGTCGACGCCTTGTTGTGGGTCGACCAGGCGAATGGCGGCGGCAGTGCCTCGGCGGGTGCGGACAGCCCCCGCGCCGAGAGCCGCAGGAAGACCGCTCGCGGCAGGTCCGGCTGACCTGCTGCTGTTGCCGCTGACCGATGGCGGGCGAGAACCCGAAGGTGAAACGTACTGTACGGGCCTTTCTCGCAACGATACAGAGGCATACGTTCTGCGCGCCAATGGGCCGGTGCAGCACTGAAAATTCGGCCGTCGCCAATCAACACCCATCGATCCCACGCGAAGGAGAGCACCATGCCATCCGTTCTCAGACACCTTGCCATCGCCACTGTCGGCGTCGCCTTCTGCGTCGCAGCCTGGGCGCAAAACGCCACCGATATCGGCCGTCCGGCGGCTGTCATTCCGCTCGAATCGGAACCGCCGCCGAAGCTCCTCGTGTATCCGCCGTTGGCCGCGCCCCTGGCGCGCGGGGTCGTTATCGTTCAGTACCGGACGGAAAACGCGCGGATCATCCCGGTCTTCGGCGGGGCCGCCGTCGAGGTATCCCCCCGTGTCGGCCACCTTCACGTGACAGTCGACGATCGGCCCGGCACCTGGGCTCACACGAGCGGAGATCCCATCATCGTGATGGGATTGAAGCCCGGCGCGCACAAGATGCTGATCGAACTTGCCGATCCGAATCACAAGATCCTTGCCAGCGAAACGGTCGCGGTGACTGTCCCGGAGCAGAAGGCGCCGGAGTCGCACAAGCATGAATAAGCGTGAACTACCTACCGCCGAATGAAGCTCGAACTTCTTCGATCGTTTGTTTGGGGCTTTGAAGATGCGGGTAGTGTCCGAGATTGGGAAGAACAGTCATTTCCACGTTGGCCTTCTTGGCGAATTCAATCCCCATTTCCTTCTTTATGTAGAAATCTTTCTCGCCCCAGATCACTTTGATGGGCGCTTTGAGTCTTGCCAGATTGAGCTCCAGATAGTCCTGGTCTCTGGTGAAGTGCGAGTAATAGTGATAAAAGGCGTCGGCCGACGTCAAGTTCCCCTGGCTCCATCCGCGAAACATGTCGTCCTTGAATTCTGGGGAAACATCGAACTGCTCGTCCTTCGGCAGGCCTCGTCTATAGGCGTTCTCCAAGATCTCATCGCGATTCCTGTTCATGGTGGCGTGGATGAGATCAGCGGAGGGCTTCGCCTTCAGACCCTGCAGCGTCTCGTTCATGTACTCGGGTCTATTGAACGGAGCAAAGTCGCCGACGATGATCGTTTTGGCAAGTTTGGAGTCTTCCAACGCAAGAAGAAGCGCGGGCAGGGCGCCGATGTCCGTTGCATAGATGGTCAGCTTCGATTTATCGATGCCCGCTTTGTCGATATATCCCTTCAGGACACGCGCGTAGTCTTTGGGTGCATAGGAGAATCTATCGACAGGCGGTCTTGACGAAAGCCCATAGCCCGGCCAGTCGAAAGCATGAACTTGGTAGTCTCTGGCGAGAGGCAGCGAAATATCCTTCCACGCATAGAGGGTCTCGGGAAAACCGTGCAGGAAAAGCACGACTCCTTTCGGCCTGGGATGGTGGACGATCATTCTTCTCAGCTTGATGTCGGAATCTATCTCTATGAATCCGATTTCCGCCGCCGGAGTTTGCTCGGGGGAATGTCGGGCACATCCGGTCAGGAACGAAGAACCAAGTGCGAAAACAATCGCAAATAGACCTTGCAAGAACAGTGGCGACATACACGTGCTCCTTTCTTGAATCCAGGTTCCGCGCTGACCTCATGTGAACGAGGCGACCCAGCCCCAAACCCGCTCGGGCGCCTCGACCATCACGTTGTGACCGTGCGGCCCAAGGTCCCGGGCATCGGGATCGAGGGCACGGAGTTGCTCCATCGTCACCAGCGCGTCATCGCGCCCGCGGCCGAGATGGACGGGGCAGCGCGCCAGGGCCGTCAGTTCGGACAGCGGCGGCTTCCCGACGGCATTGGCTCGAGGGTCCATCGCGAGACGCCACCCATCGGCGTTGTGCGCGATGCCTCGCGTGACGACAGCTGCCGCTGCATTGGCGATCCCGGCGAGGCCGGAGACCTTCAGGTATCTCTCCCACGCCTCTTCTTCCGTGGAGAACCGCTTGGCGGGCTGGGATGCGAGCGTCTCCATGCGGCGGAGTTCATCATCGCTCCACGCGACCTTGATGCCGGCCCCGAAGACCCGAGACGGCGTGACACCGAACCAACCCGTGGCCAGGGCGAGACCGATCACCCCGCCCAGCGAGTGTCCGAGCACCACGAGCCGTCCCGCGGGATCGATGTGCGGCAGCGCGGCGCGCCCGACGCTGGCGGCGTACTGACCGATGGCATAGGCGTCCTGCCGGCCGGATCGGCCGTGCCCGGGCAGGTCCAGCACGAGCCAGCGGCCGTGCCAGCGAATGCCGGTCTCCGCGCACATCGGCGACCACACGGCCCCCGTCGCGCCCATGCCATGCAGCATCAGGAGCAGGTCCGGGCCCTCGCCGCCTTGTTCGATGTACATGTCCGCTGTCTCCATCGCACGGGCCGTCAGGCGCGGCGCACTTCCATCACGCCGTGCCCGGTGGCCTGCTCGTAGACCGAAGGCACGCGCGTGGCCAGGTGCAGCAGGATGCGCGGCGCCTGAGTCTTGATGGACCACCGCAACAGGACGCCCGCCGCCACCAGCAGCCCGCCGGTCCACGGGTAGCCGACCAGCGCCGCGGCGATGCCCGGGCCGATGAGGGCGATCGCCAGCGTCGTGGCATGCGTGCGGTGGGCCACGAAGGGCACCGCCAGCGCGGGGTTGACGATGACGCGAAAGCGCCCATGCGGCAGCCCCTGGCGGAATTCCTCGAAAGGGATGTATTCGACAGTGTCCTGTGCGGCCATCTGCGACGCTCAATCCTGCATCGCCAACGGATTGGGAGCCGGCTCACCGATCTTCGCGAGTGTGTTGCGGTCGGTGTGATGAAAGGGTTCGGCCAGCCCCTGGATCTGCATGACCGTATCCTGGTTGTACGACCAGGTGCCGTCGGCATTGAACGCGACCTCGATGCGCCACTCCAGCGTGGTGAAAGCGTGCTCGATGAACGCGTTGGACACGATGCCGTTCACGAGGCTTCCGCGCGTGGCGACGAGTTCGAAGCGGTCTGCATCTGCATCTGCGTGGCCGCTCGCCATCGCGATCTGACCTCGAGGAATCGCCAGCGTGTGGATGACGGTACTGGTGGCGGGTTCCCACAACCAGTAGCCGACCTGATCGTGGTACATCTTGGTCAGGCCCGGCTTGTGGATGTAGGTGTGATAGCGCAGGCCGTAGAGCACTTGCGGGCCGTTGGTCTGAGGGTCGATCGGCTGCAGTTCGTAGTGCTCTACATAGACCTGCGTTTTCGGTCCCTGCGCCTTGGGCTTGACGTCCACGCCTTTCTCGCCATGCCAGAGGCCCGCCATCCGGCGCAGCGGGCCGAGGTTGGAGAGGGTTCTTCCATCCAGGTTGGAAGGCTCGGTGTAGATGTCGTCCGGAAACGTGGGCATGGAATAGCCTGGGAAATTGGGTTGTGGCGAGCTTCGACCGCATTGTGCAGGCAACGACCGGTGCCATGACACCAACTCGACTCGCCACCCCAACTCAGGCATTCTTGCACCTGTTCATGGGCCTTCTCACGCATCCCCACCCAACCGGCAGATGACCGCCACTGCGTCACCATTGATCGAGACACTTACCGAGGTCAACTTCGTCGACCTGCTGGATTCGGCCGGCCTGTTGCGTCTCCGCGGCACGCCTTTGGGGCGCTTGTTTCTGCCTGCAGCCCGCCGCTTCGCGCGCACTGCGCACGAGTTCGACACCCGCGTCGGCGAGCACGGCCTTGCGCAAGGCAGCGCATGGCTGATGAGCCGGATGACCGCCGGCATCATCACCTCGGGCCTGGAACACGTTCCGCCGGAGGGACCTGTGATCATCTTGGCAAACCACCCCGGAATGACCGACACGGTCGCACTCTTCACCAGTCTCGCGTCCCGTCCCGACCTTCGCGTGATTGCATCCGATCGCCCGTTCCTTCGCGCCTTGCCCAACGTCGCGCGGCAACTGATCTTTCTGCCCGATGACGAAGGCGGGCGCATGGCCGTCATACGAGCTGCCGCCAGGCATTTGCAGGAAGGGGGCGCCCTGCTGACCTTCCCGGCGGGAGAGATCGAGCCCGACCCCGCCACCTTCGGCCCGCAGCGGGCCGCGGCGTCATTGCAGAACTGGTCCGGCAGCTATGCCTTGTTCGCCAGGCTGGTCCCTCGAGCGCGGTTCGTGCCCGCGCTGGTGAGTCATGTCATTTCGCCGGATGCGCAGAGGCATCCGCTCACGCTGCTGCGCCGCACGGCGCGCAACAAGGAGAGGCTCGCTACGGCGTTGCAGGTGGCGCTGCCACGCTACCGCAATCTGGTCGCCAGGGTCACATTCGGCAATTCGCCGAACGCAGGACCGGACGAGGCGCAAGCGCTCGGCGCATCCATCGCTGCCCAGATGCGTCACCTCATCTATGCGGACGGGCCGGCTCAACGCACGGCCGGGTTGCCGGACCCGCTCATTCTGAGTCGAAGCTGACTGCTGAAGCTCTATGGACGGTGATACATCGCCCACTTCAAGGTGAGGATATCTGCGGCGATCTTTGCAGCATTGACTCCGGCATACGACTCGGCCGGATCGAATTGGAATCCCTCTTGGTATTGGACGATCTGTGCGTAGTCCTTGTCGAAGACCATCGGACCCGTGAGGCCGGCCGGATCGACTCCCGCCGGAATCGCCAGGAACTTCTGTGGATCGGTAGCACTTTGGTAAAGGTCGACGCTCAACAGGTTCATGCCGCAGTCCTCGATGTTTTGACAATGGTAGAAGGGCTCGATGAATCATTGCTTGCATCCGCGCCGCGTGCAATCAGCGCGGGCCTACAAAGAGCGCACCCAGCGTTGCGCGGGCATCTGTCGTACGACGAAGTCACGCGGCCAAGACTGACAGGGTTCCAGGCGAAGGGAGACGACCATCTCGGGCTATTCATTCAACTCCAGTTACGGCGTCGAACGATCGCTACCCGCGGACTGCTGCGCCTCCATCTGCACGACGGCCTCGTGCAGGAGGCCGCGAAGCCAGATCAGCGCCGGGTCGTGGGTGCGGTACTTGTGCCATTGCATGGACTGCTCCATCCGTGGCAGCGGCAAGGGCACCGGCAGCACGGTCAGCGGCAGGAACTGCTGCGCCATGCGGGCCAGGCGACGCTGCACCGTGGCGACCCGGTCGGTGCCCGGAACCAGAAAGGGCGCAGCGACGAAGCTGAAGGTGCAGACCTCGATGCGCCGCACGATGCCGCGACGCTGCATGAACCAGTTCTCGAGCGTGGGCTGGCCGATGCCGGCGGGCTGCACCTCGACGTGGTCCGCGGCCACGTACTCCTCGTAGCTCAGGGTGCCGGCACGCGCGAAGCGGCTGTCGTTCCACACCATGCAAACGTACTCTTCCTCGAACAGCGTTTCGATCGGATGGTCGGGCGAGCAATAGTTGCGCGGGATCACCAGCAGGTCCGCTTCGCCACGCCCCAGCGCGCGCTGCGGCAGGTCCAGTTGCGGCAGCGGCGAGAGCAGGAAGCGCACCGTGCTCGACTGCCGGCGTGCCAGCGCAAGCAGGTGCGGCATCAGGGTGACCGTGGTGTAGTCGGAGACCAGCAGCTGGAAGCTGCGGTCCGAGCGCGCGGGATCGAACTGCGGCTGCGCGGCGATGGCGGTATCGATGCGCATCAGCACGTCGCGCACGGCTTCCTGCATCGATTGGGCCCGGGGCGTGAGTTCCAGCGTGCGGCCCATTTTCACCAGCAACTCGTCGTCGAAATAGGCCCGCAGCCGAGCCAGCGCGTTGCTCATGGCGGACTGGCCCAGATGCACGCGCACGGCCGCCCGGCTGATGCTGCGCTCGGTGAAAAGCGCGTCCAGCGCCACCAGCAGATTCAGATCGAGCTTGTTGAAGCGCATGGCCGCCCTCGCCTGAGGTCACGCTCGGTTTTCATTTCTTCGCGCACAGGGCGAGCGCCGCCAAGGTTTCATTGCACCCGTTGTCCTTCGGATCCGCGACGCCGGTCGCCGGCGCAGGCGCGGCCGGCATCTGTGGCTCCGGGGGCAAAGCGGGTTGGGCGGGGGGCGCGGGGGCCTGACCGAATCCGAGGGCCCTGGACGCTTTCAGGGCGGCGTCGCGAAGCTGCTCGCGCCTGGCGGCTTGTTCCTGCACGCGCCGATCGAAGGTCTCCCTCAACGCCTGCACGCCAGGGTGATCCGCATGGTCTGCATCCAGCTCGTCGAGCACCTGCTCCGCGGTGTTCAGGTCGCCGCGGCCCAAGGCGCCCCGCACTTGCTCGACCTTCGTCTCGAACGCTCGCAGCTTGCCGGCCTCGTTCTGCCTGTCGACATAGAAGGAGTTGAGCATCAGCACGAGCGCCAGCAGGACCAGCACCGCCACGATGCTGATCGCCAGGCGCTTGCGTGAAACGGAGCTGTCGGCCCAGTGCGCCGGGCCGCGGCCTGCCGGCAATTCGTCCTGCCAAAGAGCGCCGGGGCGGTCGAGGCCGAATCCGGAGCCCGCCTTCTTGTGGTTGCTCGCCGGGAGTGGGTGGGCATCACCCGCGCCGACCGCGACGGACTGATCCTCGCCGCAAAATGGACAAAACAGCTCCCTCCCCTGCAGCAGCGCAGCGCAATGCCTGCAGGGCACCAGGAACGATGTGTCCAACTCGGCCAAGTGGTCCATAGCTCCGAACAAGGGTCATGCTCGCAATGCGGGACGCGCCCATCTCAACTTGTACACCTGCGACTGAGCCGAATCAACCGGCGGCAGACCTTCCTTGACGCTTCAAGCATCTGCAGTGAGTATTCGGCCCGGTGCGCCCTTGCACCGGAGAGAACGAGGAATCGACATGGGATTCGAAAGGCTTCGCCGCGCGCTTGCGGTGATCGGCAGTTGCGTGATCGTGGCGGCGATGTCTGCATGTGGAGGCGGAGGCGACGGAGGTGGAGGCGGAGGTGGGTTGCCGATATTGCCGCCGGCAACAGGCGGTGCGCCCGCACAGCCCGCGCCTTCGACGACCGGCCGCGTGGTGCTGGAGAGCATCCGGTCGAGCAGCACCGGCGCCACCTATGCGATCAGTATCTTCATACCGGATGCCTACGACACGAGCACCGAGGCGTTCCCCTCCATCTACGCGCTCGACGGGGATGCCACCAACGGACTGCCCGATACGCGGTTCACGAACCTCAAGAACATTCTGCTGAGGCGCGGCACGAAGGCCATGCTCATCGGCATCGGAGGCACCTCGCGGCGGCAGGAGGACTACAACTTTCCGGGCGCCACTGCGTACCACGACTTCCTCACGAAGGAGCTGATTCCTTTTGTCGAATCGAAGTACCGTGCGGACCCGAAGAAGCGAATGCTCACGGGCCTGTCGACCAGCGGCAATCTGGCGGCCACGGCGCTGTTCCTCGAGGCGCCGGACAAGCTGGTCTTCTCGTACTTCATTTCCATCGAAGCCGCCTTCTGGCAGCAGCAGGCGCAGAACTATGAGCTGGAACAGAAGATGTTCGACGCGCTGGCCGGAAGGCCGCTTCCCGTCACCTTGATACTTGCGCACTGCGCCAGCAACTGCAATCAGGTGGACGTGAAAGCGATGTACCAGCGAATGGCGGGCCGGGGCTATGTGGGGCTGCAGCTCATAGAGACACAGTTCTCCGCCAGCCATGTGGGAACGGATGTCCTGGCGTTCGAGGATGCGATAGCCAGAATCCTGAACTAGGGCGGCCAACGGCGAGACGCGCGCGCCTCCTGAACCTCAAGTAAAGTCGAGGTCAAGAGGTTCTCGCCATGAAATCGACACAACTGCCCAACGATATTTCTCCCACTCTGTCGGTGGGTGAGGTCGCGCACCGGAGCGGGGTGCCGGTGTCCACACTGCATTTCTACGAATCCAAGGGCCTCATCGCGAGCCATCGGGCGCCGAGCAACCACCGCCGCTATGCGCGTGATGTGCTGCGGCGGGTGGCGTTCATCCGTGTCGCGCAGCGGGTGGGCATCGCGTTGGCCGACATCTCCGATGCCCTGGCGACGCTGCCCACGTCGGCAGCGCCCAGCCGCGCGGACTGGACGCGGCTTTCCGCCGGCTGGCGCGCCGAGCTGGACGAGCGCATGGATCAGCTCAAGAAGTTGCGCGACACATTGGACGACTGCATCGGCTGCGGGTGCTTGTCGATCGACCGCTGCCGGCTGCGCAACCCTGCCGATCGATTGGCGTCGAAGGGGCCTGGCGCACAGCGCCTGGTGGTCAAGAGCGCGGAAGAATGACCGCCATCAGTCTCGGCCCGCGGACCGCGTGCTGACCAGCACAGCCAGCAGCACCACGATGCCGTTGGCAACGTCCTGGGCGTAGGAGTTGACGCCCAGCAGCACCATGGCGTTGTTGAGCACGGCGATGAAAAGGCCTCCGAGCAGGGTGCCCAGCATCGACCCCTTGCCGCCGAACAGGCTGGCGCCGCCGACGATCACCGACGTGATGACCGCGAACTCGACGCCGTAGCCGATGTTCGCGTTGCCGGCGCCCAGGCGCGAGGTCATCAGCAGGCCGGTGATCGCGGCCAGGCCGCCGGTGAGTGCGAACAGCACGGTGCGGATGCGCTTGACCGGAATGCCGGACAGATGCGCGGCCTCCGCGTTGCCGCCGATGGCGTAGACCGAGCGGCCGAACGCGGTGCGCGAGGCGACGACGGCAAACGCCGCGAAGGTCGCGAGCATGACCAGCGCCGGCACCGGGATGCCCAGGACGGCGCCGCTGCCCCACACCTGGAAGCCCTCGCCGAGGATCGGGATCGGCATCGCGTCGGTCATCAGCATGGCTGCGCCGCGCAGCGCGGAGAACATCGCCAGCGTCACGATGAACGATGGGATGTTGAAGTGGGCGCGGATGGCACCGGCACCAGCGCCGATCGCAATGCCGAAGGCGACGACCCCGAGCGCGGCGCTCCACAAGGGCAGGTGAAATGAGGCCGTGAGGATGCCGAACAGGGCCGAGGAAAACGCGATCGTCGATCCGACGCTGACGTCGATCTCGCCGGCCACGATGACCAGCGTCATGCCGCAGGCGATGATCCCGGTGAACGCGGCCTGCCGAAGCACGTCCAGCAGGTTGCCGGTCGTCGCGAAGTGGGGTGCGAACAACGCCGCCAGCACGCACAGCACGGTCAGTGCTGCGAGCAGGCCCTTGATCTCCGCATCCAGGCGGCCGAGCTGCGTCGACGGGGCCGCTGCGCGAACCGCGTCGGGGGTGATCATGGTTTCGGGGCTCAATGCGCGCCGCCCATCGCGACAGCCATCACCTCTGCCAGCTCGCATTGCGCGACGCTGCGCTCGCCCACGATTTCGCCATCCTTCATGAGCAGCAGACGGTCGCAGAGCAGCATCAGCTCTTCCATTTCGGAGGATGCGACGAGTACCGCGGTCCCTTGTGCCGCCAGCTGTTCGAGCAGCGCGTAGATCTGGCGCTTGGCTTCGATATCGACGCCGCGGGTCGGCTCGTCCAGCAGGAACACCTTCACGTCGGCGTTCAGGCATTTGCCGAGCACGACCTTCTGCTGGTTGCCGCCCGACAAGGTGCGGACCGGGTCCGAGAGGCTCGCCAGCTTGATCGACAGGCGCGAGGCGGCGCGCTGCGCCAACGCCGACTGCCTGCGGTGCGACAGCATCGCCCGGTGCACGACCTTGTGCATCGACGACAGGACGAGGTTTTTGGAGATGCTCATGTCGAGCACGAGCCCCTCTTTCTTGCGATCCTCCGGCGCCAGGCCGACGCCCTGCCGGATCATGGCGCGCGGCGACCGGTCCGCCGGTTCCTTGCCGAAGATTTCGATCCGGCCTGCGGCGACCGGGTCGAGGCCGTAGATGGCGCGCAGCAGTTCGGTTCGACCGGAGCCGAGCAGTCCCGCCAGGCCGACGATCTCGCCCTCGCGGACCTCGAAGCTGAGTCCCTTGAGCTTGTCGGCGGTCGCGAGTCCGCTCACCTTGAGCGCGATGTCGCCCGGCGACCGATGCGCGCGCCGGCGCTGCGTCGCGGCGCTGGCCTCGCCCGTCATCAGCCTGACGATCCCGGCCGTCGGTGCGTCGGCGATCGGCAGGGTATCGATGTGGCGTCCGTCGCGCAGCACGGTGACGCTCCGGGCGATCCGCTGGATCTCGTCCATGCGATGCGAGACATAGATCACAGCGACGCCCCGATCCGACAGCACGCGGAGGGTCCGCAGCAGGATGTCGACTTCAGAGGCCGGCAACGAGCTCGTCGGTTCGTCCAGGATCAGGACCTTGGGCCTGAACGACAGTCCGCGCGCGATTTCCACCAGTTGTTGCTGCGCGATCGACAGCTTGCGCACCTTGGCCGCCGGGTCGATCTGCACACCGAACTCGGCCAGCACGGCGGCGGCCTCGCGCCGCAGGGCCTGCGGGTCGATGAACCCTCCGCGCCGGTGGCTGCGCCAGCGACCCAGCAGGATGTTCTCGGCGACGCTCAACTCCGGCACCAGGCTCAGTTCCTGATGGACCGTCGCAACGCCCAGGGCATTGGCGTGCCCGGGCGTGAAGACGTCGACCGTGCGTCCGGCGACCTGGAGCGTCCCGGCGTCGGGTGTCTCGGCGCCGGAGAGGATCTTGACCAGCGTGGACTTCCCTGCACCGTTCTTGCCGAGCAACGCGCGCACCTCGCCCGCCGCCACCGTGAAGTTCACGCCCTGGAGGGCTCGCACGCCGGGGTAGGACTTGCGCAGCGCCGTTGCCTGGATCGCATCGACGGTGTTCACTTGCGGTCCGCGACGTATTTCTGTGCCGCGGCCGGGTCGTCCTTGCTGAATGCCGGGGAGGGGCTGAACTGGTAGAAGTCGCCCGCCGGCTGCTTGCGGGCGACCTTGATGGCAGCCTCCAGGCCACGCGCGCCCAGGCTGTACGGATCCTGCCCGGTGGTCCAGTGGACGATGCCGTCGGGCGACGCGATCAGCTGCGCCACTTGCGTATCGATGTCGATGCCGAACACCGCGACCTTGCCGGTCAGGCCCTTGGCCTTGATCGCTTGCGCCGCGGCGACGACCGCGTCCTGGTTCTCGGCAATGAAGACGTTGGCGTCGGGGTTCGCGGCCAGCATCGATTCGGCGATCGGCCGGGCCTTGTCGACCTGGTAGCCCTCCTGCTCCGCCAGGATCTTGATGTCCAGGCCGGCGAGCTGCTCGTTCAGCCCTTGGCGCCGCTCCTTGCAGACGGCGTAGGCCTCGCAGGTCAGCATCAGGATCCTGGCCTTGCCGCCCAGCCTGGCCTGGATGTAGGCCGCGGCTTGCCGGCCCGACGTGACGCCGAGGCCCTTGTTGTCGCTCGTGACGTAGGCCTGCACCAGCGCCTTGTCTTCCGGCGGGTTGATGCAGGTGGTGTAGCAGACGACCGGGATGCCTGCCGCCTTGGCCAGGCGCAGTGCGGCCAGCGAGCCTGTCGGCGACACCGCCGACACCAGGATCGCATCGACCTTGCGGGTGATGAAAGTCTGGATGAACTGCGCTTCCTTGCCGGCGTCGAAGCCGGCGTTCTGGATGATCAGGCGGGTGCTGTTCTTTCGCGCGGTTTCCTCGATGCCCTTGCGCGCCTCGGCGAAGTGGGGATTGGCGAACAACTCGATGACGCCGATCGTCAGCGGCTTGTCCGCCTGCGCCAGCGCCGCCGTTGCGGCAGCGAGCGCCACGACACCCGTCAAGCCCCGATGCATCACTGCGGCGATCGCGCGCGATGTCCTTGTCTTCACATTCATTCTTGTCTCCTGTTTTTGATCGAACTCTGTCGGCACTGCGCCACCCGGTCACCCCGTCTCGAACCGCCCGTAGGCGCCAGGGTCGAACCACTCCAGTCCCGCCTCGAGGAAGTTGCCGGGGTCCACGGCCACGCCCTCGCGCGCTTCGAAGGCCGAGTGAAAGTTCAACTCGAACTGGATCCCGTTGGGGTCGTAGCAGAAGAGTTGCCAGAGCGGAAAGCCGGGCACCGACCGCTCGCGGTACGGCACGCCCAAGGCGCGACAGCGCTCGCGCGTGTCGCCGAACCCGTGGGCCGAGAGCGCGATGTGGTCGATGGCGCCGCTCCCCGTGGGCACGCGCCCGTCGTTGCCGAGCGCCGCCGAGTCGGCGTAGATGTGGAAGATCGAGCCGCCGTGGGGCGTGTCGAGTTGCATCCAGTAGCCCGGGAACTCGAAGGGCGGCCGGGGCGATTCGGACATGCCGAAGACCTGCGCGTAGAAGCGCTTGGTCGCTTCGGGCCTGCCGGTCTTGATGGCGATGTGGAACAGGCTGGTTGCTGGCATGGCTGTCTCCGGCTCAGGTTCCGGGGCGGACCATGTGGCCGCTGAAGATCGTCCAGTACTCGGCCATCTCTTCGACCACGGCCTTGTAGCGCGCGAGCTGCGGCGACGCCATGTGGCGGTCCCACAGGGCGCGGCTTTCCCACAGCTCGGTGAAGACCCAGCTCTGGGCGTCGTCGGATTCGTTCATCTCGTAGCGCAGGCAGCCTTTTTCGGCCAGCGTGGGCAGCAGCAGCGCCTTGAGGACTTCGCGGAAGGCGTCGGCCTGGCCGGGCTTGGCCTTGGCGCTGCCGATGATGACGAGGGTGGACATGGTGAAAGCTCCTGTTAAGTCGCTGCGGCCGTGAAGAGGGGCCTCACGTCATGCCTCGATCTCGACGGATTGAGGGACCGTCTCCATGTCGGCGATATGTGCCGGCAATCCGCTTTGGCCGACGGCGACGTGGCTTGCCAGGACGTGGCCGTCCGGATAGTCCCCGCCGTTTTGCCGCCGGAAGGGGATGGGCGCGTCCTCGAAGAGGCCTTCGAGACGCGAACGCCAGGCGTCCTTCGTCGCGCTCACCTCTTGCCCGGTCATGCCCCCGGTTCCGTAGGCCGCAAAGGTCGGCAGCACGTCGAAGCCGGGGAAGTAGAGCGAGCCGTGCGTGATGGGGAAGAGCAACTGCTCGAGCGGTCCGTTGATGCCTCGCGGCGAGTAGTCCTTCGCCGGCCCGCCGGCCGCGACGGACAGCATGGCCCGCTTGCCCTTGAAGGCGCCATCGCCGTAGCGATACTGGTTGCCGGCGTCCTTGTAGCCATACGCGAGGCCGTAGGCCCAGACCCGGTCCACCCAGCCCTTCATGATGGCCGGCATGCCGTACCACCAAAGCGGAAACTGAAAGATGACCGCGTCCGCGGCAAGCACCTTCTGCTGTTCCGCGGCGATGTCGGGAACCTGGTGCCCGCTGGCATAGGAATGCCCGGACTCGGCCACGAAGGACAGCCGGTCGGTCTCGGCGCGGGTGGGGAAGTCGTGTTCGTCGAACACGGCCTTCCAGCGCATGCCGTACAGGTCCGACTGCAACACTTCATGCCCTTGCTGCCGAAGCGTCTGGCGGGACACCTCGACGAGCTGCCGGGTCAGCGATGTGGGTTCGGGGTGCGCATGGACGATCAGAACCTTCTTCTTCATCACGAATTCACTCATCTGGGTTGGGGTTGCTGGAATGAACGGAAGTCTCTGCCGCACCGAGCTATGTGTGAAATCGAAGATTTGTTCGGCTAGCATCCATCTGATGGATACCAAACGCCTCGACCTCAATCTGCTGGTCACGCTGGAGGCCTTGCTGGTGGAGCAGAACGTGACGAAGGCGGCCGCCCGCCTGCACCTGAGTCAACCCGCGGTCAGTGCCCAGTTGAGTCGCTTGAGGGATGTATTCGATGACCCGCTGCTGATTCCCGCGCAGCGAGGGATGACGCCGACCGCCAAGGCTGTCGAACTGCTCGACCCGTTGCGCCGGGCTCTCGATCAGGTTCGTGCCACTGTCGCCACCCACAGGAACTTCGACCCTGCCAAGGCCAGCCTGACCGTCGCGATCGCCTGCACCGACTACCTGCACGCGGCGGTGGTCAAGCCGCTCATGGTGGAACTCAGGACGAGGGCGCCCGGAGTGCGCGTGGCGCTGCGCAATCTGGACATGCCGCAGTTGGAAGCGCAGATGGCGCGCGGCGACGTCGACCTGGCGCTCATGACGCCGGAAGCCGCGCCGCCCAGTCTTCGCACCCGGCATCTGTTCGACGAGCGCTATGTGCTCATCGGACGGCGGAATCATCCGCGGCTACAGGGCGGGATCACGGTCGAGGAATTTGCGCAGTTGGAGCATGTCATCGTGTCGCTTCACGGAGGTGGCTTCGTCACGCCGGTGGACAACGCCCTGGCCGCCTTCGGACACAGCCGCAACGTGGTGCTGTCGGCGGCTTCGTTCCTGTTCGTTCCCGAGATCGTGTCTCAGTCGGACTTCGTGGCCCTGGTCCCGGAACGGCTGGTACGCGACCGTGCCGACAAGCTCGAGTCGATGGACTGTCCGTTCCCGGTGGAAGGGTTCGCAGTGGGGATGGTGTGGCACGAGCGCAGCCACGGGCACGGCGGGCAACGCTGGATCCGGGAGACCATCGCTGCACTGATGAGCGGCCCGCATTGATGTCTCGGTCAGATATATATTTCCTCGATCCCTCCGCCAAACACGCGAGCCGCCTCGTCAACCATGGCCCGACCGTTCTGGTGACGAGTGCCGACGGCCGGCTGCGCCGCATGGCTCGAATGCCGGCTGATTCGCGAGCCGCATACCGAAGATGCCTACGACACCTGCTTCGGCGAGGTGGTCGCCGCGGCGGCGGATGCGCGCATCTTCGCCGGCGGGCATTGGTCCTTTCGCGAGGACAACGCCGAATTGCAGACCATCCACCACCTCGGCGGGGGCAACTTCGTGCGTGCCGGCGGCATGCTGCGGGCCGAACAGCTGTAGAGGGAGGCGCTCGCTCCGCTATTCGGTAGGGAAATCGGGCAGTGAGCCCTGGGAAGCATGATCCGTCCATGCGCTGACAGTCTTCCACCGCTCAGCAGCAGCATTCCTCGCTGCGTCAGCTCCAAGTGCTCCTTGGAATGCGTCTGAGCCGAGGAGGATGTGGGGCGGCAGACGATCGGCTCCAGCGACACCGACCACAACCTGCGCGACCTTTTCAGGATCGCTGGGTTCATTGCCCCAATATGCTTCCAGTTGCCGGACAGTTTCCCCAACCGAGGCATCGTAGTCCGGCAACATGGGAGGCACGCTTCCAAACGCTCGCTTACCCCAATTCGTGCGCATGCCGCCTGGTTCGAGTGCGGTCACTTTGACTCCAAACGGTGCGGCTTCAAGAGCGACTGTCTCGGCAAAGCCACCCACCGCCCACTTGGAAGCAATGTAAGCAGCATTGCCGGCCAAGGCAGACCGCCCACCGACAGACGAAATCTGGATGATGTGACCACTCCTCTGTTGGCGCATCACAGGAAGGGCAGCCCGTGTGAGGTTCACGACACCAAAGAAGTTGGTTTCCACAACACGACGAAAGTCGTCCGATGAAACCTCTTCGAATGGCCGCGTTTCACCAAACCCTGCATTGTTTACGAGAACATCAAGGCGTCCAAAAGCTGAGACGGCAACGTCTACGGCGGCGACGCTCTCTCGCTCATCGGTAACATCGAGACGGACCGGCATGACGCGGGAACCATAAGACTTAACCAAGTCATCCAACTGGCTCACATCACGCGCAGTCGCGACGACACGGTGGCCCGCCTCCAGCGCTTTAGCTGTGATTGCCCGGCCCAAGCCGGAGCCACTACCTGTAACAAGCCATACCTTAGACATATTCGATCTCCTTTAAATGTGAATGACCAAACCGCGAGTCCGTCCCATGCCACCAGCGCGTGGTCCCATGCGGTGAACCTAGGTCAAGGCGTTCACCCATGCGGGGTGTCGCCAGCGCGATGCCGCGGTCGTTGGCCAGCGCCAGGACGCGCTCGAAGGGCTCGGTCCAACCGTGCATGGCCAAGTCGAAGGTGCCGTTGTGCATCGGCACCAGCCAGCGACCGCGCAAATCCAGGTGAGCTTGGACGGTCTGTTCGGGCTGCATGTGTATGTAGGGCCATTCCGTGTTGTATGCGCCCGTCTCGAGCATGGTCACGTCGAAGGGCCCGAAGCGTCGCCCGATCTCCTTGAAGCCGTCGAAGTAGCCGGTATCGCCGCTAAAGAACAGCCGAAGATCCTGCCCCGCGCTGTCGCCGACGGCGCCATCGACGATCACCCAGGACGCCCACAAAGTCTTGTTGCCATCGAACAAGCCGCGTCCTGAGTAATGCTGAGCCGGCGTGGCCGTGAACTGCACGCCATCGATCGTTGTGCTCTCCCACCAGTCGAACTGGCGCACCTTCGCGGGGTCCACGCCCCATGCAATCAGCCGGTCTCCCACCCCGAGCGGGGTCAGGAATACACCGGTCGTTCCAGCGATCTGCAACACAGTCTCGCGATCGAGGTGGTCGTAATGGTCGTGCGAGAGGATCACGCCGCGCAGCGGCGGAAGGTCTTCCAGGGCGATGGGTGGCGCGTGAAAGCGCTTGGGACCCGCCCATTGCACCGGCGAAGCACGTTCGGCGAAGACCGGGTCGGTGATCCAGAAGCCGCCGCGCAGCTTGATCAATATCGTCGAATGACCGAGCCGGAACAGGCTCCGATCGGGCGCTGCCTCGAGCTGGGCACGGGTGAGCGTATCGACGGGCAACGCCGCAGCCGGAACCGTGTCGGCGGGTTTGTTCAGCAGGACGTCCCAGATGAGGCCCAAGGTTTTGAGCACGCCGTCGGCCGGCTTGGGCACCGGATTGCGGAACCGGCCGTCCGCAGCCTGAGGCGAGACGGCGTAGTCCGCCGGGGGGAGATTGGTCTTTACGACGGAATGCTGGCAAGCGGTCACGATGAGGACTCCAAGGAGGACGGCACCCCGGCGTACCAGGCGGAAAGCGCGTCGGGCGGGGGTGGACGGGGTGGTCATGGGCGGGCATTTGAAAAGTACACGACACAGTGTAGTTTCCAATTCTCTAAAAGTAAACCCACCGGTGTAAAATCTTCTTGTGAACACCTCCCCCGCCCCCTCCCGGCTGACCGACCGCAAGCGCGCGGCCATCATCGACGCCGCCGTCGACGAGTTCAGGCAATCCGGCTACGAGGCCACGAGCATGGATCGGGTCGCCGCCAGCGCGGGGGTGTCCAAGCGGACCGTTTACAACCACTTCCCGAGCAAGGAAGCCCTGTTCGCGCAGATCATTCATCAGCTCTCGGAGCGGATCGCGGAAGGGCTCGATCTGGCCTATCGCAGCGACCGCCCGCTGCGAGCGCAGCTTCTGGAACTGGTCTCGCAGAAGCTTCGCTTGCTGCACGACCCGAATTTCGCTGACTTGGCGCGGGTGGCGATTGCTGCCGGCATTCATTCACCAGAGCGCGCGCAAGAGATGGTTGCGCGCATGGGTGAGCGCGAGGAAGGTCTGACGATCTGGATTCGTGCCGCCGCGGGCGATGGCAGGCTGAAGACAAAAGATCCCGTCTTCGCCTCGATGCAGCTGCAAGGCCTCGTCAAGGGCTTCGCGTTCTGGCCGCAGATCGCCCTGGGCCAGCCGCCACTCACGCCGGCCCAGCAAGAGCAGGTCGCAGAAACGTCGGTGGACATGTTCCTGGCCCACTACGGCTGATGCAATCTCAAGCGATGCACCGCCGAAACGCCGCCGTCAGGTCGCAAGCGAAGGCATCTTCGGCAGCAGCTTGTCCAGCGTGACCGGGTAGTCGCGCACCCGCACCCCGGTCGCGTTGTAGACCGCATTCGCGACCGCCGCGCTGACGCCGCAGATGCCCAATTCGCCGACGCCCTTGGCTTTCATGGGCGACGAGATGGCATCCGTCTCGTCCAGGAAAATCACCTCCTGGTGCGGGATGTCTGCGTGCACAGGCACCTCGTAGCCGGCCAGATCATGGTTGACGAAGAAGCCAAGGCGCTTGTCCACCGCAAGCTCTTCCATCAGCGCCGCCCCCACGCCCATGGTCATGCCGCCGATGACCTGGCTGCGTGCCGACTTGGGGTTGAGGATGCGGCCCGACGCGCACACGGCGAGCATCCGTCGCACGCGGACTTCCGCGGTGAAGGCATCGACCGCGACTTCGACGAAGTGGGCACCGAAGGTCGATTGCTGGTAGTGCTTCCCGAGCTCGGCGAATTCGATCGTGTCCTCTGCCACGATGCCGCTTTCGCCGGCCGCCTCCGCGAGCGACATGCTGCGCCCGCCTGCACGCACCACGCCGTCAGCAAAGGTCGCGCCATCCGCCGGAAGACCCGCGCGCTGCGCCACGGTCTCGCGCAGCTTGACGCAGGCGGCGTACACGCCCGCGGTGGAGCAGTTGGCGCCCCATTGGCCGCCGGAGCCCGAGGACACCGGGAAGGACGAGTCGCCGAGCCGCACCACCACCCGCTCGAGCGGCACGCCCATCATTTCCGCCGCGGTCTGCGCGATGATGGTGTAGCTGCCCGTGCCGATGTCGGTCATGTCGGTTTCCACCGTCACCACGCCGCGTGCGTCGAGCCGCACGCGCGCGCCCGACTTGGTGACCTGGTTGTTGCGGAACGCCGCGGCCATGCCCGTCCCGATCCACCAGCGGCCCTCGCGCCGCTGCGCGGGCTTGCTGCTGCGTTGCGCCCAGCCGAAGCGTTGCGCACCGGTGCGCAGGCACTCGATGAGGCGGCGCTCGGAGAACTTTCGATTCGGATTGGCGGGGTCGACCTGAGTGTCGTTCAGCACGCGCAGTTCGACCGGGTCCATGCCGAGCCGCTCGGCCAATTCGTCGATGGCGATCTCCAGCGCCATCAGCCCCGGCGCCTCGCCCGGCGCGCGCATCGCGTTGCCTTCGGGCAGGTCGAGCAGCGCCAGTCGCGTGCCTGTCAGGCGGTTCTCGCCCGCGTAGAGCCACAGCGTCTGCTGCACCGCGTTCTCGGGTTTGCCGCCGACCAGGTTGCCGGACCAGCTCTCGTGGCCGATGGCCGTGAGCTGGCCTTGCCTGGCGGCGCCCAGCCGGATGCGCTGGATCGTCGCCGGCCGGTGCGTGCTGTTGTTGGCCATCAGCGGCCGCTGCATCGCCACCTTCACCGGACGGCGTGCCATGCGTGCGCCGAGCGCAGCCAGCAGCGCATCCGCACGCAGGAACAGCTTCGCGCCGAAGCCGCCGCCGATGTACGGCGACATGAGGTGGACCTTGTCCTTGGCGATGCCGAGCGTTGCTGCCAGCTCGCGCGTGCTCCAGTCGACCATCTGGTTCGACGTCCAGACCGTGAGCCTGTCTCCGCTCCACGCGGCGGTCGTGGCAAACGGCTCCATCATGGCGTGCGAGTGGTCCGGCGTGGTGTAGGTCTCGTCGAGCTGCACTTCCGCTTTGCCGAACGCGCCGGCAAAGTCGCCGACCGTGCTGCTGCGGTCGGCGGTCTTCCGGTCCGTCGAAGCCCTGGCTGCCGCGAGGTCGAAGGTGCCGTCCTCCGCGCGGGCGTAGTCGACCTTGATCAACTGCGCAGCAGCGCGCGCCTGCTCGAAGGTGTCCGCGACGACCAGCGCGATCGCCTGGTGGTAGTGCTCGACCATCGGGCCGCCGAGCAATCGGGCGGTGTTGTAAGTGCCCTTGCCGAGCTTGCCGGCGTTGTCGGCCGTGACGATGGCGATCACGCCGGGCGCCGCCTTGGCGCGGCTCTGGTCGATCGAGGTGATGCGGCCCTTGGAGATCGCCGATCCGACGATGTAGCCGTAGGCCGCGTTGGGCGCCACGTCGTGGCGCTCGTAGGCGTAGGGGGCCGTGCCCGTGGTCTTGAGGGGGCCGTCGATGCGGTCCACGGGCCGGCCGACGACCTTGAGCTGGTCGATCGGATTGCTGGCGGCGGGTGTGTCGAACTTCATCGCTCAGCTCCTTGCATCCGTCAGCACTGCGTCGAGCGTGCGCTCGACCAGGGTGAGCTTGAAGGCGTTCTGCCCGGTCGGCCTGGCGCCGGCAAGCAATGCCGCCGTCACGGCCGCGGCGCCGCGCGGCAACTGCGCGTCGGCCGCTTCAAGGCGCCACGGCCTGGGCGCAACGCCGCCCAGCGCCACGCGGCCGGTGCCGTCGCGTTGCACGATCGCAGCGACCGATACCAGCGCAAACGCATAGGACGCCCGGTCGCGAACCTTCTGATAGAGCTGCTTGCCACCCACCGGGCTCGGCAGCTGGACCGACGTGATCAGCTCGCCCGGCAACAGCGAGGTCTCGACATGCGGCGTGGCACCGGGAAGCTTGTGGAAGTCCGCGATCGGGATGCTGCGGCGCGTCCCATCGGCGCGAATGGTTTCGACCGTCGCATCGAGCGCGCGCATGCCGACGGCCATGTCGCTGGGGTGCGTCGCGATGCAGGCGTCGCTCGCGCCCACCACCGCATGCTGCCGGCTGACCCCGCCGATCGCCGCGCAGCCGCTGCCCGGCTGGCGTTTGTTGCACGCCTGATGGGTGTCGTAGAAGTACGCGCAGCGCGTTCTCTGCAGCAGGTTGCCGGCGGTGGTCGCCTTGTTGCGCAACTGCGCCGAAGCGCCCGCGAGCAATGCGCGTGACAGCAGGCCATAGTCGCGCCGCACCCGGGCGTCCGCGGCCAGGTCGGTGTTGCGTACCAGGGCGCCGATGCGCAGGCCGCCGTCCGGCGTGCTCTCGATCTTGTCGAAACCGAGGCCGTTGACGTCGATCAGATGCGTGGGCGTCTCGATTTCCAGCTTCATCAGGTCCAGCAGGTTGGTGCCGCCTGCAATGAACCGCGCGCCCGGTGTGCGTGCAGCCGCCGCCACCGCCTGCGCGGGCGAGGTCGCGCGCTCGTAGCTGAAGGCTCTCATGCCTTGACCCCCGCGACTTCGGAGATCGCCTCGACGATGTTGCTGTAGGCGCCGCAGCGGCAGATGTTGCCGCTCATGCGCTCGCGAAACTCGACGGTCGTGCGCTGCGGCGCGGCTGTCAGGTCGGCCGAGACGTGGCTCGGGATGCCCTGGGCGATCTCGCCCAGCATCCCGACGGCCGAGCAGATCTGTCCCGGCGTGCAGTAGCCGCACTGGTAGCCGTCATGCTTGACGAAAGCGGCCTGCATCGGGTGCAGGTTGCCGGGCTGCCCGAGGCCTTCGATCGTTGTCACCTTGGCGCCTTCGTGCATCACCGCCAGCGTCAGGCACGAATTGATCCGCCGGCCGTCGAGCATCACGGTGCATGCGCCGCACTGGCCGTGGTCGCAGCCCTTCTTGGTTCCGGTCAGGTGCAGGTGCTCGCGCAACGCGTCGAGCAATGTCGTGCGGGTGTCCAGCACGAGCCGGTGCGTCTTGCCGTTGACGCTCAACGTCACGGGCGACGCAGCCGGGCCGGTGGCCGCGCGCGCGGGCGCGGCGGCGACCGCCGCTCCGGCCATCGCGGGGACCGATGCGGATGCCGCACCGGCTTTCAGCAGGCCGCGCCGGGAAATGGTGAACTCATCGGGGGTTGTCATGTGGCGTGCCACTCCTTGATGGAGGAACTCTAGGTGTGCAGCTGCCAGTCGAATAGACCATGCAACCTTGAAGGACTGACAAGTTGCTGTTGATAATCGATGCAGAAAGGGCGCGCCATGCCGATCAACGAATTGCGTTCCATCGCGACCTTTGCGAAGACCGCCGAACTCGGCAGCCTGCGCCAGGCTGCCGCTGCACAGGGGATCACGCCGCAGGCGGCGAGCCAGGCCTTGGCGCAGCTGGAGCAGCACCTCGGCGTGCGGCTGTTTCACCGCACGACGCGCAGCATGTCGCTCACCGACGAGGGCCGGCAGTTCCTCGAGGCCGCGCAGCCGGCACTGCTCGGCCTGCAGCGCGCCCTGCACATGGCGCGCGAGGCCAAGGACGAGATCGCCGGGCCGCTGCGCATCGTCGGCCCGCGTTCGACCTTCGCGCCGGTGCTGTGGCCCTTGCTCGACGAGTTCTGCCGGCTGCACCCGGAAGTGCAACCCGACGTGCAACTGGACGACCGGATCGGCAACTGGGTGGAAGACCGCGTCGACGTGGGCTTTCGCGTGGGGCGTTCGCCGGCCGAGGGCGTCATCGCACGCAAGCTGTTTCCGTCGCAGCTCATCATCTGCGCGGCGCCGGCGTACCTGGCACGCCATGGTGCGCCGGACAACCTCAACGCACTCGCCGCGCACCGCTGCAGCGCTTTTCGCCATCCGGGCACCGGCAGGGTTCTGCCGTGGTACGTCAAGGTCGAAGACGCCAGGGTCGAACACCACGTGGTTCCCGCGTTGTGCACCAACGATGAAGGGTTGGAGACCGAAGCCGTGCTGGCCGGGCACGTTCTGGGGCTGCTGACAGGCATCATCGGCGCGCCGCACATTCGCGCGGGACGCCTGGTGCCGCTGCTGACCCGGCACGCGGACGATCACTCCAGCGTCTTCGTCTACTACGGAAGCCGCACCGCCCAGCCCACGCGCGTCAGGGCCTTCATCGACCTGGCCGTGCGGCGCCTGGTCAACAACCCGGCCTACGTCCTGACGGCGAAGGAACTGCAGTCTGCAGAAGCAAAGGGGCGGAAGATCGATGGACGAATGCAAGCGCATCGCCTCACAATCGGTCGATGAACAAACGACACTTTCTGGGGACGGCCGCACTCGCCGGACTGTTGCCCGCGGTCCATGCATCGGCTGCGGAGCCGGCCCGGAAGAGTCCGGGCCTCCTGACCGTCAGCGGAGCGCTCGTCAAGGCCAACCGAGGCCCGGTCGATCCGGCGCTCGACCAGTTGCTGGTGAAGCACGGCGTCAAGTTCGACAAGGCGCACGTGTTCGACGCCGAGTCATTGCGCCGCCTGCCGGTCGTTCGAATCAAACCCACCCTCGAGTACGACGCCAAGGTGCATTCGCTCGCGGGCCCGTTGTTGACCAGCGTGGTGGAGGCGGCGGGCGTGGCGCCTGCCGGCGACGTGATGCTGGCCCTTCGCGCGGTGGACGGCTACGTCGTGCCCGTGAGCATGGCCAATGCACGCAGCTATCGAATGATCGTTGCCACGGAGATCGACGGCGCTCCGCTCGCGCTGGGCGGGCTGGGCCCGCTGTGGGCGGTCTATGAGGCCGATACGCTCGCAGCCTTCAAGGACAAGCCGCTCAAGGAGCGATTCGCCCTGTGCCCCTGGGGGCTGTACAGCATCGAGGTCACGCGCAGTTGATGCTATGCCGTCCGGTCCTTGACAGCCCTGACCGCACGGCGATAGATCAAGATCATGGAGACCAGGCCGAAAAAGGCCGCCATGGTCGAGGCCAGCGCGATCGCGAACAGTACCCCTGGCACCGCATCATCCGTGGCAAGGAGAGCGAGAACCAGGCAAGCCGCCCACAGCGCACCCCAGCGCAGGATGTAGATGTCCATGTACGTTTTGAGCCAGACGTCGTTCCGGCTCTTGATCGCCGCACGCTCCGGCGCACTTGCATGAGCCGGCGTCGCCTCCAAAGCGGAAGTCGGCGACCAGAACCGAATCCAGACGGAGCCGGCCTTGGCGTTTTCCTTGGAGAGCGACATCACGCCTCCAGCCTAACTCAGTTGCGGTCGATGAAGAGACCTGCGCACAGCGCCGCGCCCACGACGTAGAGCAACCAAGTCTGCGCAATCGCGTAGGGATAGAGCATCAGGGCGACGCCGAGCCATTGGCTTCGCCGGCGACCCACGCGCTTTCCGTAGCGGTACGCCGCGAATCCGATGAGGCCGAACAGGACGGCGCCAATGAGATAGGCCGGGCTCGGAAGCAAAATCCCGAGTGACTGCAAGGTCTGCAAGTTGGCCATGGAGCCTTGATCGAATCATCCCGGATGAGCAAAGAAAAAACCCGCCGAAGCGGGTTAAGAGCAGCCCCGAGGAGGGAGGAGGAGGTGAAGAGCGGGCTGCCGAAAAGCAGTGTCTGTCGCGGAACTTAGGGGAAACTTAAAAGGGTGGGCATTGCGTCGTCCCCGTCGAGCGTGCACTAAGGTATTCGTCTTGTCCTTTCGCTTGTAGGAGGGAGTCGGGAAGTGGGGGGCACTGGTGTGCCGGCCTACAGAAAGGCATTGGCACCGCGCCTACAAATGTGAATGGGATGAAGCCCATCGCGCATTCCAGCCCCATCAGAAGAAGAAACCCGAACGGGACTCACCATGATCTACAAGACTTCAACCCGCGTGTCTCATCCGCTCCCTGTCGGCGTCGAGGCCGCCCCGGTTGTCACTGCGCTCAAGGATTGGAACCGCCTGCTGATGGCAGTGATTGCAAGACTGCGGTCGAGCGTCGGGGAGCCATGCGATGAAAACTTCTCTGCCCGGACCAAGGCGGCGCGCCAGATCCAGGGAGTCGTTCTGGGCTGCGCGATGGACCTCGATCTGCTGCATGCCGCCCTGAGTGCAGAGAGCGCGCGGCGGCGCAGGTTCGAAGCCGGATTCGCCGAGGCGAACACGGCCCTGATGCGGGCCCCGGATGCGCGAGAGCTCGTGTTGCCAGATGAGAGGATGTAAGCTGCATCGGCAATAGCGCCCGGCCCGCCGCCCGCGTCACGCGGACGACACAGATCGTTCACTCATTGTTGCTGATCGACTCCGTCGGATCACAGGAGGTTTTCGCCCCCTGCCCGAGCTTGAATCAATCGGTTTGCCGCGGAAGTCCAATCAGCGCCGGACCCGGTCGTGACACCGACCGTTGACACAGTGTTTCCTGCCGATGCGCTTCGTTCGCAATCCCGTCGCGCAGCGCGCCTAGATTGAGGTCATGGCATCACCCGCAGATCCAGGAGACCATCATGAACACCTCGCATGCTTCCCACGCCTATGTGCTCCGCTTCAACTCCCTTTTCGCGGACCGGTGTTCCTTCTCATTTCCTTGCGACGCAACAGGACAGGTCGACATGGATTCGCTGGGTGAACGCGCTCTCAACAACTACCTGTATGCCCGCGCGGTGATGGGCATGGAAGTGTCATGGCCGGACGTGCGTCCGGCCGCGCCGCACTGAACGCGAGCGGCGGCAGGCCGCAGGTCCGCCCGCGTGCCGGAGCTTCAAGAATGGCGGTCCATGAACCGATTCAGCGCCACCTTGATCTGCATCAATCGTTTCCGAGCAGTCAGGCCTACGATGGATCCCAGCTGGATCGGGTGACCCCGGTAGCCGGGACCAAGCACAACCACCGCGATGGAGAACTGCAATGACCATTGATGCCCCGCCGACGTCGCCGCTTCGCGATGGCTTCCTGATGTCGGCACTGAGCTGGCAGAGCGTATTCGTCGATACCCTGATGAACGCGCAGCAGAATCAATACCAGCTCTATGCCGTATGGCAGAAGTCCCTCGGCGCTTTCCATCAGGACCTGTGGGACCAATGGGTGTGCCGGTTCGGCGGCGGCGTACCGCTGGACGGCTAGCGCGGACACGCAGGGCCCGGGCCTGCCATGAACACGCTGCGCTCCATCCTCGTCCACCTCGACGGAACGGCGCGCGCCGAAATCCGGCTGCGTCTTGCGCACCAGTTGGCCGGCGCGCACCAGGCGGCGTTGACGGCGCTTTTCGCCGTCACGCCACGCCATATGCCGCTGCTTCCCCTGGCGGGAGGCGTGCCGTCGATACCCCAGTCCGCGAAGATCGACGCCGAGCACCGCGCCCACGCCCTGGCCATGTTCGAACGAAGCCGCGACGGGGGCGCTACGGAGAGCGAATGGCAGGAGTCGAGCGGCGAGCCCGTGATCGAGACCTTCGCGCGGCGAGCACTGGCCTCGGACCTGTTGGTGCTTGGGCAGCGCGATCCGGTGGACGCGAAGGGCTTCGACGTGCCCGCCGATTTCGTCGAGAGCGTGATCATCGACAGCGGCAAGCCCGCGCTCGTGGTGCCTTACGTCGGCGAGGCGAGCGCCACACCGCAGACGGTGCTGGTGGCGTGGAAGCCCACGCGCGAATCAGCACGCGCGCTCGCCGCCGCCCTGCCGTTCCTCCGGGGTGCCAGGGAGGTGCACCTGGTCTGCGCCGACGATGGCGCCGACTACACGCAGCCGGTGCCCTTGCAGATCCCGAAGTACCTTCGCCTGCATGGCATCGAACGCGTGCGCGAGCACCGGTGGCTCACGGAGCGCGATGCCGGCAACGAGCTGCTGACCCTGGCGGCCGACACCGGCGCCGAGATGATCGTCATGGGCTGCTACGGACACAGCCGTGCACGGGAGCTGGTGCTGGGCGGCGCAACCCGTACGGTGTTGCAGTCGATGACAGCGCCGGTGCTGATGGCGCATTGACCCACCACATTCACCGCGGCGTTTCGCGCTCCCGGCGTGCCGCGAATCCGTTAGTGCCCGGCGCAACGCTCGCCTGAGGAAAGCGATAGAACTCCTCGTTGAGGTGCCTTGCGACCTCCGCCACGTCATCGTCGCTCCAAGCGAGCGCTGCGTCCGCCTGCCATCGCCAGACCTGCGCCTTGAGACTGGTCCAATCGGTGGCGAGCCTTTTCTGTCGCCAATGAACCTGCTCGGTATGACATGATGCAGTGCGTGGAATACAGCAGCGCGCCGCGCGACTGGGCCAGGGCCGGCACGGCCGGCGCCACGGTTGCGAGCACCACGGCGAAGCCGCAGCAGGCGAAGGGCATTTTCATGGGGCCGCCTTGTCTTCTTTTCAGCCTTGCGCGCCGCCGGCTCGGGGTGCGCATGAAGACGATGCTAGGCACTGCGGCGGTGGCGGCCGTTGATCCACATCAAGCTCGGCGCGAGCGCTGCACAAGCGCTGGAAATGTGATGCATCCCGCTGCCGTTCGAACAAAAGCTTGATCCACCGCAACAGCCCGCCGCGCGACAGGAAACATCATCGATGCATTCGATGCTGAAGGAGGCAATCATGAGTCGCAATGTGGGAACGATCGACAGGTTGATGCGAGTCGCCATCGGCGCCGTGCTCGTCGCGCTGGCCCTTGCTGGCGTGGTCGGCGGATGGGGCTACGTCGGCATCATTCCACTGCTGACCGGGGCAGTCGGTGCATGCCCGGCCTACACGCTTTTCGGCTTCAGCACCTGCGCGAAGAAGGCGTGAGCGCATCATGCAGAAGCTCTGGATCATCGTCGCAACGTTGGCGCTTCTTGGCGCCGGCGTGCTCTGGCTCGGATTCAATCTGCTGATCCTCCGGCTAACCCGCGACTGACCGAAGGCTGCGGCAGTCGGTGCTGCAATCAAGCTCATCGTTCCGCGTCGAGGTGGACGATCGGCAGTTGCGAGTGCACGAAGTTCAAGGCGTATTGCAGGGCCCCCAGGCTTTCGGCATGCAGCGTGAACAAGGGTTGCCCGAGTTCGACGCGGTCGCGCAGGCGGACGTGCATCGTCGCACCGGCGGCCGGATCGCGCGGTGCACCGGCCAGCTTGGCCGCGCGCGCCACGAGACGCGTGTCGATCGCCGACACGACACCGCCCACCGGCGCAGTCACCGGGTGCGTGTGGGCGGCTGTGGGCGGCACGCGCAAGCCGCCCTGCGCGTCGCAGATCGCGATGAACTTGGCCAGCGCGCGGCCGTCGGCCAGCACCTCGCGCGCCAGTGCCTGCACTGCGCCCGGTTCGCTTCGGCCTGCCATCTCCAGAATCTCTCCCGCGAGCAACAAAGCGCGCTCGCGCAGGTCGCACGGTGCATCGGCGCGGCCTTGGAGCACCGCCATCACATCCATGGCCTCCAGGGCCGGCCCGATGCCGCGGCCCACCGGCTGCGCGCCGTCAGTGAACGCCGTGCGTACCTGGAGGCCCAGCGCCGCCCCCACGGACACCAGGCTGCGCGCGAGCCGTTCAGCGGCGGCCACGCTGCGCACCTTGGTCATGGGACCGACCGGAAGGTCGATTAACACGCGCTGCGAACCCACCGCGATCTTCTTGGACAGGATGGATGCCACCAGCAAGCCTTCGCTGTCGAGATTCAGCGGTCGCTCCACGCGGATCAGCATGTCGTCGGCGGGACTGATGCGCGTGGCGCCTCCCCACGCGATGCAGCCACCTTCACGCTCGACGACGCGGCGCATGGTCGCCAGGTCCAGGTCGACGGGCGCCAGCGTCTCCATCGCGTCGGCCGTGCCGGCCGCCGAGGTGATCGCACGCGAGGAGGTCTTGGGCATCAGCACGCCGCATGCGGTGACGATGGGCACCACCAACAGCGTGGTCCGGTTCCCGGGCAGCCCGCCGATGCAATGCTTGTCCATCACGGGCGACACGCCCCAGTCGATGCGCTCGCCGACATCGACCATCGCCCGGGTCAGCGCCACCGTCTCGTCGAAGTCCAGACCTCCGCCGGCACACACGGTCACGAAGGATGCAAGGTGGATGTCGGAGAGGCGACCGTGGCTCACGTCCTCCATCAGCGCACGCAATGCCGAATAGCCAAACCTGCCGCCGTGGACCTTGGTTCGCAGGTGCGCGAGCGAATCCTGCACTGGCGGGTGGCGCACCTCCACCTCGTCGCCGTCGGCTGCGCCGAGCATGCTCCAAGCGGCTTCCGACAGGGCGATCTCGTCGTGACGCAGCCAGTCGCTGCCCACGTGATGCAGGATCGCCAATAGGTGGCGACCGCCGGCAATCACCTCGACCTGCGCCTGCGACTGAAATCCCTCAGCGCGGCAGACGTGGCAGTCGCTGCGCATATAGACCACGGGTTGCTGATAGGTGTCGATGCCGGCGCGGCGGGCCAGCAGGCGGTCTGCAGACATGAGAGCGCGCTCCGTCAGAGCTTTCGCGATTCCAGGTAGTCCGGCACGCTCGTCGGCCAGCCATGGCGCTCCTCGATCGCCAGCCGCAGTGCATCGGCCGCCATAGGCTCGCCATGGGTGACGAACACCTGCTTCGGTGGGCGCAGGGCGCCGAGCCAGGCCAGCAGCTGCTCGCGGTCGGCATGAGCCGACAGGGCGTCGAGATTCGCCACTTCGGCACGCACCGGAACGTAGGCGCCGTGGATCTTGATCGACTCCGCGCCGCCCAGCAGTGCCGCGCCGCGCGTGCCGGCGGCCTGGAAGCCGGCGAACAGGATCGTGTTCTTTGCATGCGGCGCATAGGCCGTCAGGTGATGCAGCACGCGGCCGCCTGTCGCCATGCCGCTGGCGGACACGATGATCGATGGAAAGGTCAGCGTGTTCAGCCGCTTCGAATCCTCCACGGTGTTGACGATGTTGACTTCCTTACTCATGGCTGCGCACTGCTCCGCGCTCAGCCTATGCTCGTCGAGGTGACGGCGAAAGATGCGCGTGACATCGGCGGCCATCGGGCTGTTCAGGTAGACCGGCATGTCGGGAATGCGACGCGCCTTCTTGAGCATCTGAATGCAATGCAGGATGGTCTGTGCGCGCCCGACGGCGAAGGAAGGGATGACGACGATGCCGCCGCGCGCCGCGGTCCGGTTGATCACCTCGGCGAGCGCGACGAGGGTGTCGACGTCGCGATGCCGGCGGTCGCCATAGGTCGACTCCACCACGACATAGTCCGCCGGCTCGGGCGCTTCCGGCGGCCGCATCATCAGGTCATCGCTACGCCCAAGGTCGCCAGAGAACAGGATGCTTCCGCCCGTCCAGGCGACATGCACGCTGGCGGCGCCGAGGATGTGGCCTGCCCGCTTCAGGCGCCACGACCAGCCCGGCCATGGCGAATGCGCATGGTCGAAGGGAATCGCCTCGAAGCGCTTCAATGCCGCGCGGGCCTCCTCCTCGGTGTAGAGCGGCAGAGCGGGCTTGTGCTTCGAATGCCCACGCCGGTTCGCGAACTCGGCTTCCTCTTCCTGCAAGCGGCCCGAATCCGGCAACAGGAGCTGGCACAGCTCGCGCGTGGCTTCGGTGCAGTAGACCGGCCCCTTGAAACCGAGCTTGATCAAGCGTGGCACGAAGCCGCTGTGATCCATATGCGCGTGCGTGAGCAGCACCGCGTCGATCCTGGAGGCGTCGATCGGCAAGGCGTCCCAGTTGCGCAGGCGAAGCTGCTTCAGGCCCTGGAACAAGCCGCAGTCGACCAACAGACGGCGGCCGTCGTGCTCCAGCAGGTACTTCGAACCGGTGACGGTGCCCGTGCCGCCGAGGAACTCGATGCGCATGGTTCTCCTTGGTGATCCCGAGAGCTTGGCAGCCGCCGCGCGCGCCGGCTTGATGCGTGTCAAGGGACGGCCATTTCAGAAGCGTCCCGCACATCGATGAGAAGGATCAGCGGCTATCTGATCGAACAGGCGACGGAGTTTCTGCTGGAGGCTGCCGGCGTCCGTTGACGGCTTGGCCGGCAAATGACGGCAAGGCATGTGCAGCGCAGTTGCGTCAGCCTGGGTCTCCCAAGCCGATCGGTGCCGGCACTGCGTTCACGATGCGCGTATACAGCGCGCTGTATTCCGCATCGGGCGTGCAACCGGTCAGCGGATCGCGGTTGGCGCCGAAGGCTTGGTCAAGCTCGGCCCAGTCCTCTTCCGTCAGCACCCGCTCGGCCAAGGGAAGGATCTCCCGTTCTTCCATTGTCATGTGAGCGAGATAGAAGTCGACATAGGTTTCGGCCGCCTGCTCGAACGCGAGCCGGCGCGGCTCGCCCATCATCTCGAAGGCGAGCAAGGCGTGCTCCACGTCCCGAATTCGTCGCTCCCCGCGCGCATGGTCGTCGTCCAGGCGGTCGAGCAGCTCGCGCGACAGCGGCGTTCGCGCGCGCAGCTTCGGGAAAAGCAGTTCGGACTCCTTCCTGTGGTGGCGCTGCTCGGGAAATTCGTCGACATAGAAAAGCATCGCCCGCAAGGCGCCGAAGTCGGGCAGCGTGCCCTGCCGGCGATGCTGCGCGAGAAGCAGGAGGATGGAGCGCAGCATGGCCGAAAGCGCCGAATGTTCCTCGCGAATGATCCTGGTGGTGGTGTGCGTCATGTCGGTCTCCGTAGGATGGCTCTAGGCTCTCATGGCGGACGTGACGCGAGCTTGTCGCAGATCAAGGTGGCGACCTGCCGACCGGCGCCTTGGCCTTCGAGTGACGGGCTGCGCGTCGAAGCCTTTTCTGCAAACCTGCGTCGGTTCGCGCGGCGCTCCTCGCGGATGCGCTGCGCTTCTGCTTTCGCGTGCGACGCAGCCACTTTCTCCGCGTGCAGGACGATCAATGCGCCATCAGGACCTGCAAGGTCATCTGCGCGAGGATCTGCCGCGTGACGCCGCCGAGCACCAGCTCGCGCAGGCGGGAGTGGCCGTAGCCTCCCATCACCAGCAGGTCGGCGCCGAGATCCGAGGCGCGCGAAAGCAGCGCATCGGCAACGTCTATCTCGGTGACATCCTGCTCGGCCGTCGCCCGTATGCCGTGGCGCTGAAGCCAACGGACCATCTCGCCCACCAGCAACTGCGCCGGATCCTTCGGCTCGCCATGGCTGCGGCAGGAAACGAGCGTCACTCGGCTCGCCGTGGCCAGCAGCGGCAAGGCAGCGCGCATCGCCACCGCCGACGCGCGCGATCCGTCCCACGCGACGAGCGCGTTCTTCGCTGGCGCCTCGAAGCTTCCCGCGAAGGGCACCAGCAGGACGGGTCGCCCGGCCCGCAGCAACACCTGCGGCACAAGGCCTGGCGTCGGCGTGTCCGATTTCGTCGAAGCATCTTCCTGGCCGAGCACGATCAGGTCGCTCGATCGACCATGCTTCACGATGGCATCGACCGCCGTCCCGTCGACCAGCCGGATCTCGTGCGAGAGCGCACCCGCGCCGTCAACCTGGGCCCTGAACCGGACGCTGATTTCTTCCGCGCGCCGGTGCAGGTAGTCTGCTGATTCGGCGATGAAGTCGGTGGCACCGGTTGGAATCGCGTCCGCTGGAATGACGCCCTCATACAGGCCGGTCGGCAAGAGAGCGATCAGGTGGCTGCCGTGCGCCCTGGCGATGTCGACAGCGACGGCAACGCGGGCGGAGCACCTGTCCGTGTGGTCCAGGTGGACGAGGATCGTCTTGAGGTCCATGAGTCATCCTTTCGAAGATGGTGCATCCTCAAACATCTCAGGTGCACGCACCTTGATGCCGATCATGGCGCGCGGCGCAGAAAGCTTGATCTCGCGCAATACCCCGCATGCCGCAACGGCGGAGCATCTCACTCAGGGACTTGAAGGAGGCGCTGCGATGTGCATGAATCTCTTAGGAATGCTCGCCGAGGCGAAGCTCCCTTTCTCCATTGCCGACCAGGCCCTGATCGACAGGCTTCGGGTGCTCGACGCCGTGGGCTATGTCAAGGCGTCTATCCCGGCCGTCCATGTCGATTGCGACGATTGTGCACGGCAGGATCCCGCCATCGTCATCGAGGTGACGCCACGCGGCCGGAAGATGCTGAGCCAGCATACCCGGCGAGACTTGGATTGCGATGCGGACCCGGCACACGGAACCGAACGGCCACCGCCATGAGCAAAGTTCTCGTCGTCGTCCATTCCTGTACCGGCACTTCGCGTCGGGTGGCGGAGCTTCTGCGCAGTCAGCAAGGCTGGGAAACAGCAGAGATCGCGGAGGTCCGGCCGCGCTGCGGTGTCTTAGGCAACCTGCGCATCCTTCTCGACTCCATGTTTGCCGTCGGCACACGCACCGACCACGTCGCACCTTGGCGTTCCGTCTACAAGCTGAACCTGCTGTGCGACACCTGGCCGGCGCTGCAGACGTGGCTCACCGACCATTCCAGGCCGCGGCGCAAGCCGCCGCGCATGGGTCGCGCGCAGCATGGCTACACGCCGCTCTGTGATGCGCCAGGCACCTATGTCATGACGCGCTGACACGCGGCGTGCATCGAACTTGATCCAGCGCAATGCCCGCCGCGGAGGCGCTTCCTACAGTGAGGTCACCCCATCGCCAAGGCAGGAATCTCTTGAAATCCGATGCTCAACTCAGAAGCGACGTGGTTGCCGAACTGACCTGGGAGCCCGCCATCACCGCCACCGATGTCGGTGACCTCGATCTGCCTGGCTTCGCGATCGGCTTGTCGCGCCAGCGCTGGACCTCGCGGGTTCGGTGGTGACGATGCGCGTCGCGCTGGTCACGGGTGGAACTGCCGGCATCGGAGCCGCCGTGGCCGAAGCCCTTTCGGCCGCAGGCTGTCGCGTCGCATCCAACTACGGTACCAACACGCAGGCTGCGCAAGCGTTCGCCGCACGAACCGGCATTCCCGTCTTTGCGTGGAATGTCGCCGATCCGGCGGCGTGCAAGTCCGGCGTCGCCCGCGTGGAAGCCGCGCTCGGGCCGGTGGAGGTGCTGGTCAACAACGCCGGGATCACGCGCGATGCGATGCTGCACAAGATGACGTTCGAGCAATGGCGCGAGGTGCTCGACGTCAATCTGGGCGGTTGCTTCAACATGTGCCGAGCGGTGATCGAGGGCATGCGTGAGCGCCGCTTCGGCCGCATCGTCAACATGGGGTCGGTCAACGGGCAATCGGGCCAGGCGGGGCAGACCAACTACGCCGCCACCAAGGCGGGCCTCGTCGGCTTCACCAAGTCGCTCGCGCTCGAAGGTGCGTCCCGCAACATCACGGCCAACGTCGTCGCGCCGGGCTACACCGACACCGCCATGGTCGATGCCGTGCCGCCCGACGCGCTGGCGCAGATCCTGAAGGCCGTCCCGATGGGGCGGCTGGCAACGCCGGCGGAGATTGCGCGCGGCGTGGTGTTCCTCGCGGCCGACGAGTCCGCGTTCATCAGCGGCATCACGCTGCCGATCAACGGCGGCAAGTACATGGCCTGAGCACGCCGACATGGTCGCCGTCTCCCCACACTATTGCCGGAGCCCGCCATGCAGATGATGAAAGCCGCGGTCGTCCATGCATTCGGAAGGCCGCTCGAGATCGAAGAAGTACCGGTGCCCGAGGCATTGCGACCAATGCCATTTCACGACCTATTTGTGAGTTCCCATGAAACATTTGACTGAAGCCGACAGCAACGCACTGGCCGATCAACTCCGGATCATGAAACGCAGGGCACTCGACGAGATCCGCGCCGCTGCCGTCGATGCCGGATCCGATTCGCAGGCCGAGGACCACGAAGTTCAGAGCCACGCTGACGAAGCCGAGGCGGAGCGCCTCGGCGACGTGCGCTTCGCCGAGATCGAAATCGACCGCACCAGGTTGCGCGACATCGAGCAGGCGCAGCAGCGCATGGCGTGCGGCCGTTACGGCATCTGCGTGGACTGCGGCGAGGCCATTCCGCGCGAGCGCCTGCTCGCACAACCCATCGCCATCCGCTGCGCCACGTGCCAGGCTGCCGCCGAAAGCCGGTCTCGCCGCTGAACCCGCCCGCCCGGGCACGCCCACCCAGGGCGCGCCGGGCGTGGCCGTTGCGATTGCGCCGCCACAAGGCACGGCGCCTGCTGGATTCCGGCCGGAACGAAGTTTCCCTGACGACAGGCGAATTCGACCTGTTGAACACGCTGGCGACGCACCCGGGCCGCGTCCTGTCGCGGGATTTCGTGCTCGAGCACACCCGTGGCCGCGACGCCGGGCCCTTCGACCGCACCATCGATGTCCAGATCGGGCGCCGGAAATCGGTAGCCCAGATCCATCGGGTTGCGGCTTGAGCCATATCAAGAAGTCCGGACTGCAGCCGTGCGAAGCTGAGGGCTGACTTTCCCGGAGAACCGCAGGCTGATGCAGTGGGACGTGCCCGAGCCTTGTTCCACCGTTCCCGCGCAGCGCGCGCCTACTCCATTGATCAAGCTCCCATGGCCTTCGACAAAATCTCTCCCGGCAAAGACGCCCCTGAAGCCTTCAACGTCGTCATCGAGATCCCGATGAACGCCGACCCGATCAAGTACGAGGTCGACAAGGAATCGGGCGCCATCTTCGTCGACCGCTTCATGACCA
>Ga0307515_10000617_pt1 | contig 83155 bp, 74 predicted proteins | sample 17_EM_MG_FD_194513 | JGI IMG/M metagenome (GOLD analysis project Ga0307515, IMG submission 194513) | Populus trichocarpa ectomycorrhiza microbial communities from riparian zone in the Pacific Northwest, United States - 17_EM | ecosystem: Host-associated > Plants > Roots > Unclassified | place... | reverse complement strand
TACATTGTGAGTAAACACAAGTCATGTCACGATGATGGCAATTAACCCACTTGGATGCCATATACTGTGTATCTGAATATGAACTGAATGTTGATTATTCAGGGGATATACCTTGATAGTCCAGTTAACACATTGTTGAAAGCATAAGCAATGTATGTCACTTTACTTAACAAGGAAAGGAGTAAACAGAACAACATAGATAAGATCTTATATTATAATTATCAATTCTGGGAAATGTAACCAACACTGTATCTGTTTTCGTAGTTGATTCTAGTAATAATTATGGTCATCCACTTTATTTAATTAATAGAACCCAGTATGAGCCAATCACAATTCTCTGGTTTTGATATATCACACATTATGTGAATTGTAATCTTGAATGCAGTCAAAGAAATTCAGTGCAATCTGCCAATGTTTCGTATTTGAATGATGTTTAATCTTAATTGTGGGGAACTGCAGAACTGCTCAGTGCACAGATTAGAATCTTTATTCCAATTTCATAATACAAGTAAATATTGACACATTGACTTCTTCTTTTACATTGCATTAAACTCATTATGATGGCAATAAAATCGGACTGCAACTTAATATTTCCTTAAGATGCAACCAAAATTCCAACAACAAATGCATTGAAATATACTATATTACATGATATTAGATTTATATATATGTAGAAAATTGTCCAGAAATGGTTGTATAGATAACTGTGATGTCAATTCTAACCATCAGACAAAGAGTAGCCAAATTTCTACATTTTAATGGCTTTCATTCGCCTAACAATAGAGGTTAGCAATCTTATCACCAACCAACAGCTCCCTATATTAGTTCTCCAAAAGCCACTTCAGATGATTCTGATGATTCTTCAGTTCATCATTAATTATTTGCTTTGAAGTATTCCATCAATGTCTATGGCCATACAGAACTCTGATGCCGGTTAATCTAGACTACTGGTGGAGAATACATCCTTTGTGTTTATAGTCATTTAGAGGAATATTTAGATATCACAGTTGAGATTTTTTATTTTACTCCAGCTGAACAGTCCATGCAAATATCTGGTGCTATTTGTTCAGTCTCAAAAACTTCTCGGTTATTGCAATATGGTCTGCAACAGCAAAATTTAAGACAGTGCTGCCAGAGATTCAGCATTGTTGAAATATAAATGAATTGGCGAAATATTGAATTTTGGGTTGTATTTGGGCATGATTGATCTTGTTTATTGGTGTGTACCAGTGGAATATACCCAAATGGTCTGCAAAATACTTTGTTAGCCACTATTCAAATTGCAACCTTGCCCAGACAAAGGTTAAGAAGTAATCTCTTTTGTGGAGATGTTAAACCGAAAATTCAATTTTGAATTCCTACTGGTGTATTAATGCTTGTCACATGGGCAATCTATGCTGGGACCAGTTCTGAATACTGTACATTCTCATTAACAGTATCAGAAGGAAGGTGTCTTTCAACTGTGAAAAAATTGTTGATTACACCAAACAATCCTCTGGTAATTGTTTGTACAACAGTTGAGTTGAAGTACTGTAATCTTTGATATTTTGCTATAGTATTCAATATTATCCATTGTATTATCTAACAGCCCTCCATACTTCTAAACAACCACACAAAGTAGTACATTATTCAGCAACATTGTTAGTACAATAAGTTCTTCTTGAGTTCATTTCTGATTTACAAGATGTGTACCCTCAATTACAATTTAAACAAACAGTTTGCGATGTAATTATTTTGCGTCCAGCTACCTCTGGATTTTCCAGGTCATTGCCGTGAGAAATATTGATATCACGGCATATGTTTTGGCAATTTAATATGCTGTATGGATAAACTTTTTCAAATACCTGACTGTTGATATGAGAAGTACCGCACCATGATATTGAATAATTATACAGTAATCTGGATCTTCGGAAACATCTGACGATAGCCGCATTATCGGGTACTGTTGATTAGATCAAAAATATAATCCTTGTATAGTTCGCACTTATGCAATTGATTCAATTGTATGCTGACATACAATTTACCAGTGAACAGTGTTTTAACTTTCATACTGATACAATTATTCACAACTTCCAAATCTCAGAGTTCAGTTAACGAATTGGGTATTGCTGAAAGGTTTTGCTCAGAAAGTAACAGTATCCTATAGTACTAGAATCATAGTCCAACTGTATTCTGGCTCATCATTATGAGTATTTAATTCCTGCCATGCAAGATATGATTTTTCCACATCCAAGAAATCTGCTAACTACAATACTGTTTCACAAGGTACCTCATTAATACTACTCCTGGATGTATTGGCATTTCCTGGTCACATTACTACAAGAACTGTTTCTGGAGCTTAAATCATAGCAGCTGACCCCCACAGTGGAGTTATCTCCATCTCTCTAAGTTGAAATGGGATTGAGTTTCTTGCCTGTAGGTATTGTCAATCGCATTCTTAATAAGTTACAATACTCAATTTAATGGATAGTGTCAGTCTTAGACTACTTTGGTAATGATATTGACAGATATTAATATATACTCGATATTTCTATAATGAAATGAATCAAAGATATTAAAGATGTTTTCCAAGTTGTTAGTTGCATTTATTAACATGATAATAAATAAAGAGTGAAGAACACAAAATTCTCTATTATTAAATCAATCTCTCGGTATATATCTATCATCCATTACTGGCGAAGTCTTTGGGATATTTCATATTGTTGTACAATTACTCAACTCCGATGATGCTTACCAAGAACTGACTCTATATGAATTCATCCAAGCCATGTGTTCTGCGATTAGAATACATCATACTACTTGTTGCCCATTTATATAATCCCACCACCACCAATACCAACTAGAATCAAATCATTTTCAGGTTCCATAACATTAACTACCATTCTGAAAGAGTTAATTACACACTAATTGCTGGTATACTATATCATTCATGTTGTTTCTACATAATCGTAGCATCATAACAGATTTAAGATCCAAAGAGAATTTTGTGTGATGGTTTAGATATCAGTTAATTTTTCCAATGAAATTTGTTTATTGTACTAAGTAGGCAGATGAGTTTGGTAGCTATGAATTGAATGCATACAGAACTTGTCCTCTGGATCAGGTACTGTAATTGCAATCGAGACATCATGAACCCTTCTATCCTCTCAACCTTACATGGAGGGGGTTGGAGAAGGTGTTAAGGAGACAGTCAATTATGGTAATCTGAATTCAGTTGGAAAGATGATTTTATGCTATATACTTCTGGTGAGACCAGTTGGCAAGGTATATATGAAGATGTTGATAATTGCCATGATACAGTATATTGTTAGTGATGCTTCCATTGTGAGTTTCATGATAGTTAGGTCATTGGTAGCAGTCTTAGAATGAGTAATACTCCTTCTCCTACTGAAATATTTAGACTAAACTGCCAAAAACAATTTTCAGTTCACTTGTATACAGTCTGATTTTAACACATTTTATGAGAAGAGGTTAATATTTCCATTGCATTGTCAGTTTTACTTGGTTAGCCATAACTGTCTTGAGATTTGTCCTACATCAGTTCTTACCATCAACCATCATTTCGAAATCTATATGCTTCACAGGGTAGAACATTTAATGTAATTGTTGTTTCTGATGAAAGATTATTTTTTGCTAACAGTGCTAGACATGACCATTTCACATAATGAATGTGCTAATACTTCATTATAATTTCAAGATACTATGGCATACTGCTATCTATTAGTCCAGGCTGTCCATAAATATGTGGATGACATACAATCGATTATACCTTTTTGCTCTGTTGTTAATCATTCAATTGATCCCAGAACACTGACCGGAACATGTGTGTCTAATTCAACATGATCATTGTTGGCAATTTATGAAGCTTCACTACTTCTCAAACAATTATATTACCCAAACCATTGGCATCTGTTGTGGGGTTGTAGCTGACTATGTATTGCACTGTGGAAAGTCAATCCATTACTATCCAATGGTGGTAATTCAAATAAAAAATACGTTCACAAATATTCCTAATGCATGCCTGATACCAGTAACAGTCAGAGTACAGTAGAAGATTCAAATACTAAACTGCATTAGAATTGACTAGCTTGAGAGTTCGAATATAATTATTGCTACATTTTCTCATAATCTTCCAGTCCGACACAATATTAACATAGTTCAATCTATTTGCATATTCTGAGTATCCAAGAGCAGCTCGGTTATAAACATTTTCAAATATTCATAGATCTACTTCATCATGCTGTACAATATGATCATCTCCTTGAAATTGTGCTCTTTCCTCTTATATTATATATTCTGGTACCATAATCTATTTTTGACTTAAGTTATATTCAATTGTGTATACTATCTATTCTGGAAATATGTTCACCTGAGAGGCGTTAGTACAGAGGTTAGATATGCATTGACAGTCATGTATGAATAGACTGCCTATCTACAAATGAAATTGTTTTGGTAGGTTCTTTAAATGAAGGATTACATGCTCTATATATTTTCATCTTTCAACCCCCCTCTCTGTTAGGCTAGTCTACGAATTCCCATGACAATGTATTTTCAATTTGGTAAAATTTTGTTCATTGATACACTATTGGACAAGCAACACAACATAATATCTTGGACCATCAGTGTTGACATCTATCATAGAGTTTCTGGCACAATGTACACCAGATTCTCATTGTGAGTCAGGGGTTGGATGGAATGCAAGTTTTCAGTCAATTGCAATCTCCATTCTTTGAGAATCTTGATTATGGCCTTGAATTTTGTATCTTGAACATTGTATATGAATATTTCAAAGGGAAGTGTTGTTAAGAATCAGCTACTGGATGTAAAAATCCACTGATTTTTGAGATGTAACAAAAGTCTAAAGAAAAGGCAGATAGTAGTAATAGTATTGAGCATACCATTCTGATTGTACTTAAAATATACCAGAACTGGGGCCAAGATATACAGATTCATAAAGACCTCATCTGCTAATAGTGGTTCCTTTTTCCTAACCCCTGGCTAGTTTTTCTTTTGATGTTGAATTGGAGATTATGCCATTTCTCAATGCTAGGGGTTATACCTTAGATGGTAATTTTACTGCTCAAAACTTATTCAACTTTCAATTGATGATTTACACACCTATTCACTCTTTTCTTGTATTCAGTCCAATGCTGTTCACATTCCACCTGTTAGATTGGATTGAAATTACACCAATTAATGAATCAGCCAAATGTACTGAAGACAATTTTTGTTAAATTTGGATTGTTCAGATTGCAGATACAAATACATAGTCAGCAAGCATTCAATTACTCACTTGATAACTGTCTTATGCTCATTGTTCATTCTACTCCATATTAGAGGTTGATGAGGACAGGTATATAAAAAATCATATACAAACTTTCAGATCGTATGGTTAATATCCTCTGGGAAATCTACTTGTATATTCCTATTCCTAAATTACATCACAGTTGGTCTGAAAAACGCCTACCTAGTCTGAAATGCCCAATTATACTTGTTACCTTCCATGATTGTAAAGAGGTGGTATTATAATTGAACATCATTATTTATAATACACTTTGGTCATTTATGAATATTTAGTGTTATACAAATTTCACAACAGTAGTATGAGTTATATGTTATCCCGATGTTGATATTGTCATGATGAATAATATATTATACTTGCCCTTCGGCTAACATCAGGAACCATTCCTGAGCCACATCAAGTGATCATGATGAATATTAATTCTTTTAATTTAGTTTCCTTAAGCGATTTCTTAAAACTGATAAGTAGTTCTCAGAACATGCTATACAATGCCTCCAATTTAGGAATGATACTGTCCAACAACCTTAAGTTGTATTCTACTATAAATCAATGTGGTTGTAATGGACTGGCTAGTACTTTAATAAAGAAAGGTAAAAATTGATGATATTGGCATGGAATTACTCTCCAGAAAGGTCTTTACTTTCAATCCTCAGATTCCAGAGCTGTGTTTCTGTTATATAATGACACCTTTAATGTGGTCACCGATTCTTTCCTGACAGTGTAAAGAAACAAAACTCCCTTCAGCATTGTCATATTCCTTGGAAACAATCAAAGTGAACTGATTGTTGTTTCCAAAATTCCCCTTGGTATGTTATATACACAATCTGGGGGTGCATCTAATGCTCACTGTGTCATATCTTGTAGCTTGTGACAATAGATCATATATGTCCACAATTCCGATCGTACTTTATTCGATGGCCACCATACTCTGTCATCATGCAGTAATATTCAAGCAATTTAGCAATCCCAGAATATATGCTGAAATCCATCAGAGACATTGGTAACTGTTCCAAATGATTCTAAACTATTATCTACACTTTTACTAAATATTGAATATACCTCAACTCTATCAATCTTTTGTAAATTAATTCAAATTTATAGTTGTCTGTAAAATCATACCAATGTATCTAATGATGGTGAGAGAAAATCTAGATCCATAAAAGCAATACCAGATGCTCAACAATTGATAAATCAATTTGTCAATCGCACTGTGTCATATAAAGTCAATATTTACATCATAACTGAATATTTCCCTTCCATTGAGCCTTCCAAAACATCGACTTTGCTAATTGAATAATGCAAAGTTTGAAAATATTGCCAAACATTTAATTAACTATTTTTGTTTGAACCAAATAGTCATCCTGTTTTGATTGATCTATTGTTTTCCCATTATTCTTCACCACTTACCTGTCTTCCTAATTGCTGCCACTTGTACTTCTACAACCTTGATTCTGTGTGCTGTTTGAATTCTTCCAAATCTGCTATCCAGTAGTTGAACTAACCAGAGTATTAATATCATGCTTTTGAAAACCTCCTTACTGCACCATCTGCTGACAACATCTTGTTTCCTGAAGATATTCATTGATCCTATGCATGTAAATCTGGCAACTGAGTGTGTAGAAGTGGTTGAGTGACCCTTCAGAGCTGCATGGGGAGCACAGAAGGAGTTCAAATCAACTATTTCTGTCCACATTGCCATCATCTCTGCTCAATGTTGACCAATCTGGCAGTCATGCTTGTCTCTCAATGTAATGAACCCCAGTAGTCCATAAAGAGTATTGTTTAATTGGTAGAAGATCTGAATTTTGTAGAACAGACCTATTTCCATAGTATTTTGAAAGCAAAATGAATTGAAGTTAAGACCTGCAGTCATAACTTGCAACTCAGTCTAGTATTAAGATAACTATCTGTTCTTTTGTGTAATCATATAGATAGTTCTTCCTTAGCTGCTTGTGAGTAGGGGTCTCCAAATGCTTCTTTCTTAAGTTATAATCCTGCTACTTGGATTTATAGTGTAATGGTAACATAGTTGCATATATTGTGGAGAATCTACCCCAGAGTCACTCATCTGAATGGGTTGAATACATTCTGTATCTTTGACTGTTTGTCAGGGAGGCTCCCTGGTTTGTACCAGACTACCAATCATAATTAGGTGATCCACCTTTCAGCTAAGTTCTGCTAATTCTTAATAGTCCAACTGGGAGGCAGTAGGAGGAGAATGTATGTTGTAATGAAAAAATGGTAGCTCAATGCAGCTTTACTGTCTGAGAGAAGTATACAAGTGTATCATGGAACAACATGAATTGGCCAAAGTGTATAAGAGATTATAAGCAGCTGGGTAAATGACAAAAGAACTTATAAACGACAAAATTTCTTCAAATATTGCCTGTCAAATGCTTTCAGTTTGAATCCGGAATAGGGTGTGCATATATCTCTTTTAGCAATGAAGAAAGTTGCAGGGAAAGAGAGTCCAGAGTATGGAATTAGACTAGTAAAGGTAATCCCTAGTAGCTATACCAAGACTGGTTTTGCTGATCTGCAAAATATTATACAAAGACTACTGGGTTCTGAACAGAATTACAATAGTGGAGGATGAGGAAAATAGTGTACAAGATACTGGTAGTAGTGTTAATGGAAGCTCTTACTGAAAGTAGAGAATTGACTCTATGTTACAAAGATTTATTAGTTTATAACCATGTTTGTATAATGACTACAATCAGATTAACATTCTGAAGTACCAGATTATGAACCCATTTGGTCTATGAACCACCAAACAACTGAAAGATGTTATTCAGAATACACAGAAATCTGCAATATTTCAAGAGAGACCGAGAAGAAACTAGATGCTAATGAGAGCCTTAATCCAGATAGTTGCAGCTCAGTATGGAGCATAGTTATCAATATATTCAACAATAATTTTCAATCAGAGAGTTCAGATATCATACAAATGCTGCACAATGTTTGTCCAATTTGCCAATCTGATATGATAGATTTCCTGACAACATGTTTCCCATTGCTAGTATTAACAACAGGGCCAGGTAACCTGCCACCGGTTTGGATTTGGACCGCGGAAACAGGTTTGTTCGATCCCACAGCCAACGAAAAACCCAACCCACTGACTCTTGGCGCGCCAAACCCGGACCCATACACCTCAACCCGCGGGATCTGCAGGGTTTGGCTGGACCCGTTGGTTACAATCTCCTGTGCTGTGGTTCAGGTTTCACTATCTATAGTCGCATTCAGATAGGCTACTACTAATTGCACTATATCGTCATTGGTCCGTTACTGTTTGTTTTTGAGGTATTGACCGCCAAGATGATCAAAACAAACAGAGACACGCGCCCTAACACATGCTGAAAATGAGTGTCAACAGAGCGTCAATGATTGTTGGTTGTGTATCTTGGGTATGCTGGGGGGTGACAGGTTGCACAATGTCATATACAACATATTGGCCGGCTGTATAAGAAAAAGAGTCAGGGAAACATGCCCTACCCCATCTTGAAAATGAGCATCAACAGAGCGTCAACAATTTGTGGTCTTGCCTCTTCGGTAATATGACTGGCACTTGATCACAAGCACCCATAAACAAGGATATGGCAGCCTTTATAGGCAAATTTGTACGCGATATTCCTGCTACATCCTCTGAGACAGTAACAACTTATTTCATTTACAGAGCTACCACTAAGGGTTCTTGAGCCTTTTGACGTACAAAAACAGTCAAAACGATGTATATAGACAATAACGGCCATCTCCCGCTGTGGTTAACCATGATGCATGGCCAACAATTGTTGACACTCCATTGATGCTCATTTTCGTGATGGGGGAGGGAGCATGTGGCCTTCTCGTTTGCCTACTAAGGCAGCCAATACTTCGTTTATGATCGTCTGCAACCTGTGGCCCCCCAGATTACCCAAGATACACGACCTACAATCGTTGACGCTCATTTTGATAATGGGGCAGGGAGCGTATGGCAATCTATTTTTCTTATAAAGGGGGCCCGAAATTCCTTTACAACTGTCTGCAACCTATAGGCGGTCTGATTACCCAGGCCGCGAAACCAAAAATCATTGTCGCTCTGTTGATGTTCATCTTAATGTATTGTATAATCAATATCTGCTGCCATCGATAATAGTAAAAATGATTATTATAACCTATTGGTTGCCTTTCAGTCCGATTGAGACTCAGCAGGTTGGCAAAGCCGAGCCCAGTAATATTCTTGCACGGGCCTTTCTCATTCTACCAAAATTGATATATCCAACTGAATTTTACATTTCGCCAGCTAAACTTTTGTTTATGAACAATTATCCTCATGCGACTGCTCACAATTCTCCCATAATATTTCGCTAAGTGAAATTCTCGGTCAAGCAACATATAGCACCTGGTGAAAACCTATTGACCCAATCTGTCCTACTTTTCCTTGTTTCCCTTAATCCTCCTTGTCTCCATTGCACTGACAGTCATCAATCCCTTTTCAGCCTGTTTCATTGACCTCCATGTTGGCCGAATCATTCCAGGGACATTTGGTGCAGCACTTACAACCTGGTACTCTGGGCTTTCCGAAGCGTTGATTCCACTGCCTAGCTCTACATCGGATTCATCTTCTGCCTTACAGTTGTCTCCACTGTCGTTTGGATTATCCAAATCACCATTCTAGTTAAGCGAATTTCTGGTGTCAGAAATGGAATCTTGTGCGCAATCCTGATCGCTTCAGACTGGATGATGGTCAATTATTCTGATCTGGCAGACATTCAATGCTTGAGTTCGTCCTCCAGGGAGGTCCTTTCCAGACAAAGCTGGTTGCAACTGTGATCTTTCCGACAATTTAAATGCAGCCGCACCATGATGTTGAAAATTTGACTAGGATGCTTTAATGATCTCTTCTGTATCTGAAATGTATCTTATGGCTGTCATTTGCTTGTTTTGCGTGGGAGATTCCTTCTGTGTAGCACGTAGGATTTGGCTGCACTGCCACATCTTCAAAATATTGTGGACCTTGGCCATTCTGTGCAATTTTCTTTCCTCCACCTGTTTGTTCAATTGCAAGTCGTTTTCAGTTTCCATGGTATCCAATGCTGTGCAATTGCCCGCCAATATTCCATTAATGGGTTGAGCAAACTGTCTTACATCGACTTTTTCCCGAAGCATCTCGCCAGTGGTTATAGACTGTATTCAGCCGATATCATTTTGCCCAAGGGATAAACTGTCCTGCACTCCGACACCATGTGGTAAAATAGAGATTATGTCATGTGCCACATTCGAGAGATCGGCGTACTTTGAGTGCATTTCATCTTGCTGGCACCACCAGTCGGGGATATCCGGTAACCGAAATGTACTGCTAATCTCCATGGGGTCGGAGTGGTAATGAATAAGATTTCGATTAACCTGCCCCCAGTTGTTTGGTGATTCAGGCGGTGAATTCAAATGGAGACTTGCAGCTGTCAATAAGCGTGCTGGGTGATCGCTTCCTCCAGGTGTCGTTTCAGCCACACTTTCAGGCGTTAAGTATTCTTCATCATCACTGGACAAATCATATTGATCAAAAGACGATTGACCAAATCCAGAAGCCTTTGCAAAGGGGAAGATAATGCTAGGCGGAACATAGTAGGGTTTAATGACTGACATTCGTCGATGTTTGACACAGGATTCCGTTTCCACATACTTCAGAAATGCCTTCTCGTATTGGGCAGTATAATATATCTTGTCCTCAGGGGTGATATCCATTGCCCTGTCCCACTTCCTAAATGATCGCAACATCTGGAGAGGATCAAGGAAATGTGCTGAAGTGAGTTGTGGACCTGTTGTTGGAGTGACTTCAGCATAATATTCGAACAGCTTCTGGTGCACAACCTTCATGGCGAATTATATGTCTTCCATCCATTGTGTATTCTTCTCGGCCAAGGCTCGCATATCAGCATCCATGTGATCGAACTTGTCGTTGTAGACAGTGATCCCATGATGCAGAGTAACAGTACCCCTTTTCAACAACCACAGGGTCCACTATCGGAATGGCCTTAAAACTTCCACGTCATATGTGAAGATTGCCCATTCATCCCGAGTGGTGAAGAGTGGCTGGGAATCTCTGTATTTTTGATTCTTGAGCCACTTGCAGTTGAATTCTTGTAATCAGTATGCTCACTCATGACACTCCAGTGTCGAATTCCACTGTGTTTTCACATCCATACTAGGTAGTAGTGCAATTCGTACTATGGCTTTTTGACTGTCAATGGACTTATTTTGACGACCTGGTGTCAGCGGGATCAATACAGCAAGCATTCTCTGCTATATGATGGTCGGTTTCATGTCTTTCAAAATGTCTTGAAATATGTACTTTCTAAATTATCTTTGCCAAACCTGGTCGCATAGCCGACACCTTGTTGATTCTAGCATTGCGCAGTTTTCACAGTCTTTGACTCTTCACAATGTCCGAGGTTTCATTCACTCCAAATTGCTGACCACGCTCAAGGGCTTCCCGAGAGTTGATGCGGCCATTTACCCCGAGATTGTTCCTGAAGGCACCAAATGCAAGGTTAATGATGTGCGCCATGCATCGTATGTGGTTCCTCATTGCAGACCACCCAATTCTGGAGGCATTGAGGGTTGAGTGTAGCTCGCGAGTGATCGAGATATTTGAGGAAGCATTATCAATCTTCATTACAGGTTAATGGCCATCGGTTAGCTCAACATGATCTAGAACTTCCATCAAATGTATGGCTAGCCTTGCCCCAGTATGTTTACCCGTGACCTAATATTCTTAATTAGCATTCAAAAGAGGAAAAGAACAAGCTATCAACCGTGTTCAATGCGAGTTGTACTTCTCACTAGGTCCAATTTCAATCCATATAGTAAGCTATGACCAACGTTATCACTAATGTATCCATTGATGTCCACCCATCTAAAGCTAAGCTAACTTCATTTCTTGACGGCAATTGCTTCTTAAATGCATCCACTGTCAGTGCGTATTCCCTGCGGCAAATTTTGCTAAGGGTGCTGGCGGATGGAAGCACCAGCTTGCCACGTAATGCATTGAATGACTTCTGTCGCTCGAGGTTGGATATCTCATTGCATGGAATATGAGCCGAAACCCATCCTACCATGACGTAGCGATTCCAGGTATCTTGGTGAAATTCAGCTGTTGTGTAGTCCTTTGCTGCCAGATCGGAGGAGTCTGTTTGTCAATTGTGTTAATATACGTAAGATCTAACTGTGGAATATGAATTCCTTTTGCGAACTTGCTATTGTAATTCCATGACTACCTTGTCTCTTCAATATGGCCAAAGCGGTTTTATCAATGGTTGTACTGATCAATTCAGAAACTTCTGACACTGTTAATTCATTTAACTTTGCATTGTGTGCTTTTGCCAGCAAGTGTTTCCCCATGGAGCCGGTCCCAAGTACTGATGGATGGCGAAGAACTTGATGACAGACAATACAAATTATGCCAGGGCTGCCGGTCTCATCAATTCCGCTGTGGAAATAGAATCGCCACAAACACGCATGTCTAGAAGTATTCCAACCAACCCGATGCTTCGAGCCCACATTCATTGAAGCCCAGCAAGTGTCAAATATGAGGTGGAAAGTAAGGTCACTCAAATCGCGAATGAAGACAGGTTCATTTTTTGTAGATATTATAACCTCTAGCAATGAGGTATATATAGATTGGGATTCTAACACGGTTGTAGTGATTTGGAAGCTGGGTAATCCCAGTTGAGAAACTGTCAAAAGTTACATTATGATTGAGTAGAACACTAGTAGGTAAATATTGACTCTTGAGCTACACGCAAGACAAAAGTACAACCTGTGAGACATTGCATGCAGAGTTGTCAAGCTGGATACAGGGTCATACTGACAAGACTGACCGTTATCAATGCCATTTTGGAATCACGCAAGGCAGTGTATTGCTGTGATGCATACAGAGCACCAGAAAACCTGTTGCGGCTCCGCCGACACATATTTTTAGGAGGCTGTAGCGGAATTGGTAGTGGCATTTCTGTCTACAACGGTGGCCAAAACGGTGATCATGGGTTGATGTCTATGCACAACCGTTAGATTTTCCCAGATGCAAGGGCAATAATCATTGACAGTCCATCAACACTTATTTTTAGGACATAGCAGGAGTGCTGTCGCAAGCATTTTTGCCAAGAAAGGCGGCCGATAGTTCGATTATTGGTCAATGTCTCTGAGCAGCCCTTGGATGTTCGAAGATGCAAGGCCAACAGTCATTGACACTCCATTGACGCTCATTCTCAGGGTATAGTAGCGATGTTGTCGCAAGCATTTGTGCGAAGAAAGGCGGCCGATAGTTCAATTATGAGTCAATGTGGCCAAACAGCCTTTGGATTTTACAAGTTGCAAGGCCAAAAATTGTTGACGCTCTGTTGATGCTCATTTTTAGACCATAGTAGCTATATTGTTGCAAGCATTTTTGCCTAGAAAGGTGGCCGATAGTTTGATTAGATGTTGATGTCACTGCACGGCCCGTGGATTATCAAAGTTGCTTGACCAAAACCCAATGCTGCTCCGTTGACGCTCCACTGACGCTCAGTTTTATGACATAGTAGAAATGCCCTCGGAAGCATTTTTGCCTAGTAAAGGGGCCGATAGTTGGATTATGGGTTAGTGCCGCCGCACAGCTCTTGGATTTTACAAGATGTTAGGCCAAAAATTGTTGATGCTCCGTTGACACTCATTTGTAGCACTTCGTAGCGATGTTGTTGGATGCATTGTTGCCTAGAAAGGAGGCTGATAGTTCGATTATGGGTTAATGACTCCGCATAGCCCTTCAAGTTGCCAAGATGTAAAGCCAACAATCGTTGCCGCTCCGTTGACAATCATTTTTAGGATTGGGCAACGAGCGTATCGTTTGCCCTTTTAGCTATAACGCCGACCAAGACATTCACTTCGGCAGGAGGTGACAATGCAGCCCTTTGATTGTCAAATGTGAAAGACAAAGAATAGTTGACGCTCAGTTGATGCTGATTTGAATGATGCAGCAACGAGCATGGCATTTCAATTTTTGGCTATAATGAGGACCAATACATGTACTTTCGAGGGCTGTGACAATGGAGCCCTTTCATTCTGCAATGTCTAAGTCTGAAAATCTTTGACACTCTGTTGACACTAACATTAAACACATCGAAATACCCTGTGTACACTCAATCATTGTATGCATCACATCGTATACTCAGTATTGGCAGCTGATATTGCGTCTCTAAGTATTATCATTTGCATCAAGAAGCTTTGTGGCCTTTCAATTTCTGATCAACCACTATCCTCATTATCTGAGTGAGAGATGACATAGCCCAATCAGATTCCTGCAATTTTGGCCGGCAATTTACGGCATGTAGATCATTTCACTAGTTTTTGATTGATATAGCTCGACTTCCTCGCCTTTTCTCATCCAGCTCCATCTCCTCGATTCACATGACGTGCCATAAGCAATTTCAAATATCTGAACCATGTACACCAGGTCTGTGCGGAGAGTGATGCAGTTGGAAGCATGGATGAATGCAGCATGACGGTTGTCATACAGACCAATTCGTATTGTGAGCTGACTGCTCCTTCTCGGACTTATATGCCATCACTCACATAAATTTTGTTAGTATATTTCGTCACTAATATAGTGTTTGTTTTCCCACTTAACAGTAATTGGCAAACAGAAATCAAGATTATTGGCCGTCTTACAACTCAATTCGGGTTCTAGCACTTTCACAGGGTGCGTTCGACCCTTGCACATGCACAGATGAATCATCGTGTCTCACAATTTAGTCACTGAAATCCAGACACAGCTGACACAGGGCAAAATTGATACACTAATTGCTTTTCACTGAGATATGATGTCAAATATTACACTTTGCCGATGTATAGCTCTGTTAGCACAGGAACCATCACCATGTCTTCGTCTGAATCCCATTTCTATATGGTGATTAGCAGGGTAGGCTATATGCAGGGGTAAAAGCTAACAGGTTGAATAGGCTTCGCTTTGTGAATATGTGATGAATTGGCCTCCATTGCGCACTCAAGACCGGCTATACCTCTGTTCGACTGTGGCTGACCAGCAGATAGCTTAATATGACCACATCCTGGTCGAGAAGTTCCTTGCAGCATTAGCGATATTCCTGGGACGATATCAAGACACTCCATCAGCTCTCCAAATGTTGGGGGTGCTGGTGCAGCTCAATCAACATTCATTTGAAGTTTCACAACTGCAAAAACCATAAATATGGATGTGCCGTACTGCTCATCTCTTTCACGGAAGTAGTTGGCTGTGTCCCCCCATCCAGGTTGTCTCAATTCATGAAGGTGCATATGCTTATGCGGAAACCTCCCCATTTGCTGCTGTACCGTATTGGAGATTTTACCCATCACCCAGTTGGGTGCATCATCTTCGCTCAGTTTGCCATGCTCTGTCTCTTCACCATCCTCATCTTCCCCATCATCCCAATCATCGGAACTTGCAAGATCACGCGGACTGTCTCCGATAGCAACCATCATCTCATGAAACTTCTTTTCTGGCTCTCTGGTCATCAATCGCGTGTTTTCAGCTGTCCTTGTATCTTCCTGCTCCTGCTTGATTGCTGCCTCTGCGGATTCAACTCGCTTTGTTGCCCGAGCGGTTTCTGTCGCAACATAATCCTCAATCCATGTCTCTTCCTCTTCATTGGTTCAGAAATGTGTCTCTCATCATTTCTTGGCTGCAAGCGTCGGTTTGGATCGCACGCTGGGCAATGCCGCAAGGGCTTGGACCATTGCTGCTTCGAAGCTGTTCTTGCCTTCATCCACTTGATGCCATCATCCTGGAGACCCCTTTGTCGATTTGCCACATTTGCCCGCTGGAAGTGGCGACAGGTTCTTTGTCGGAGCATTGACCAGTGAAGGTTGTGTTGACTTTGTTGTGGGGCGAGATGATGGCTGTTGCGAGATATGGACAATATGGAGGCAAGCTGCGTCTTTTATGTCAAAGTTGGTATGTTTAATCATTTTGAACAAAGCACATTCTGGCTTTTGACTGGCAATAAATGGGAATAGTTAGGCTAACCGTACAACATGACATGATTCTTAGTGTCAGTTTCATGTAATATCCGAGGGACTGTTCCAGACAAACATCAGCAGACTTTGTTTCCCTCGAGGAAAGTTCTATTTATATTCCACAATAATGACATTTTGGCTGTTGGATGCCTCAATTTATCTCGGGAAACATATAAACTACATCGGACCGATTAATTGCAAAATGCCCGACGGTGGGAAGCCCCTGCAGGTTGCATCCATACTCAGCAGGATTCAGCTTGAGTATAATGTTCAAGTTGGCTGCAATTTATTCCATTCTGACATGAAGCTAAGAATTTAATCCTCAGAACTTCCCACTTCTTTTCTTCATTATCTTCCTCTCCTATTCCACACCACCAAATCATGGCTACAGAAACGCCTCCGGCAGGTATCAGCGGATCCGAATCGAGCCGATCAACGGGCGCTTCATCCAATATGTCACCAATTGGCACACAACAAGAACGCAGACACCAGGTAGTCCACCGTGACACTGCCAATGCAGCCAACAAAAATATGACCCAGGATGCACATTTCAAAATGCTCTGTAAGACCAGAAGCAGCAAGAATAAGAGGCGGCATGCGATTGGATATGAGTATATCCAGCTCATGGTAAATGGCTATCAACTAACCAGATTCCGGGCAGCTGGTATGCTTAGGGAGCTACGTGACGAATTCATCGCTGCCCGCAATGGGACACCATCATTGTGGACCAAGGCATTTGTCTGCATAGTCCACGAAATGGATAATCATGATGTTGTCAGCTCTGTGATTTTTCTGGACGGATTTAGTGATAGGCATCCCCGGGAGTGGACAAAACAGGCTTCAATTACCTTAGAGGAGGCGACTGATGCATGTATGGTTGAGGTACCAGCCGAATCTTATTGTTAGCAGCAGCACCTCATTTCTTGTAGGTTTTCAACATGTCTGCTACTATGGCAAGGCAAGGAGGTCGGGTACAGCTGGAATAGTTCCACCTGTGCCTGGCCTTGAGTATGGCCAAAACGGCCAAAGGAGGGTTTTCGCATGCCTCAATAGAGGAAACGCAATATCTGATCAAGAAACCTCGCGCTGAAGTCCAAGAAGAGAAGAAGCAAGTAGTTGAGTTTGCTGGTCATATCCAGGTAGAGGCTGTGATAGAAACACACGTGGCAATGCTTCGTCAAAACCACCCAGACAGATGCCTTCTTTGCCATCATGGCAGCGCAAAGCATCCGCAGCCATGGTGGAGTCGCAACGGAACAGGTCAACCTTCATCCGACTGACGCGGACAGCCGACTCCTGAGCCAACACCACCTCTGCCCAGAATGCCACCCGGGCCCCCTGTGACACAGCCGGAGTTCAACGTTCCCAAAACGACCATTTGCTGGCTGGAGATCTTTATTCCCATACCTATTTCACCTGTGCTGAATTTTGTACTCATGATGTATATTCCCAGGATAGCCAGCATGATTCAGATGTTGATTCAGATTTGCTGACTGATGAAGGAACATCCACTGGTTAGTACACTCTCTGCTGTGTGGTAATGCAGCTAACATCCATTTTGAAGGCAAGAGCAGCCTATTGAGTGAACCTGAAAGTGATGACGAGCATTGATCGAAAGGACCAGGATTTTGGAGTCTATTATTATCTACAATTAGCGGACACTGTAAAGTATATTTCAAAGGATATATTTATATGTATTATTAAAGAACAATGTAGTGACCAAGGAGAAAGTAAATGAAAACACTAGAAAGGCTGCCAAAACAATGTGAATGATAGACTATGCCAAATCAAATGATTGCATATTGCAGATACTCCCGTGGCAAAATGAGCGTCAACGGAGTGTCAACAATTTCATGTCATGTTAATCTGGTAATTAAAAATCAATTTGGTCGAGGTTATATATGACTGATGTATAGGCTGCCTCTATAGGCAGAAATTATAGAGACACGCACCCTACCTCATCTTGAAAATGAGCATCAATGGATCGTCAACGATTTTTGTTCTTGTAAGCAATGTAATTGTAAAGTGATGTAATCGCTATGTAGCATAACCGTTGTACTGGTTGCCTTTACAGGCAAAACCGCAAGCGACACGGTCACTGCCCCATTCTGGAAATTGTGGGGACGGATTTGAGTGCGGTCATCACGTGGGATGGTTTAGGGTTGTGCGCGGCGCAGCCGCATGCACTTTAGTTCTTGTGTACGTGTCAATTAGACTTAGCAAGCGAGAGTCAGTGAGTTTTAGTCAATAGAGAGATTCAGGACACCGGACACTGTACAACAGGTTATGAGCCCGGGCACTTCGCTGATTTGACGAACTTGACTCGAATTGCGGCATCATCGACACGGTCTCGGAGGAGTACAGACAGACTCAACGCGTGTACGGACGACAAGATGGCCGAATCGACAGCGATCACGATTAAGCAGTTTGATGGTACGGACTACAAGAGCTGGAGTTTGGAAATTGAAATACTCTTGGAGCAGAAGCAGGTTCTCGGCATTGTCGACGGTACAGAGGAAGCACCGGATGTGAAGGACGGGACAGAGTTTAAAGCATGGAAGAAGCAGCACGGAATCGCGCGGTCGACCATTCTCCTCGCGATGGAGAGGTCATTGCAGCAGCAGTATGGCGTTCAGAAAAACGCAAAGGCGCTGTGGGATCAGCTCAATGAGGACTACAAGTCGAAGGTGAAGCTGAATGTTTGGGCTTTGTGAGACGAAATGTCAGCTGCGAAGTTGAGGGATTGCGAGAATGTGCAGGAATACGCATCAAAGATCCAGGGGTTTGTGAATGACTTCAACCTCTGTGCGGAGAGTTCGACTGGTACGATGCCAAAGAGCGAGCACAGCTACTACCTGATGCAGGGTATACCTGAGGATGATGATTGGAGGTTTTTCACCCAGTTGATGTACGATAAGTTCGACACCATGGCCGACAAACCGGAGGAGATTCTCACGAAGATGAAAGCTTACGAAGCGCGGTTACAGAAGGACGACGATTCGGAGGTGGCAGCCATGTTCTCAAAGTTGCAGACAAAGTGTGAGAAGCGGAATTCAAAGCACTCTCGGAAGTCCCGTGGTAGTGGCAGTGAGAGCGATGGTAGTAGTTCGGAGAGTGAGAAGCATCGCCGCAGGAATACTCAGGAGTGCTACAGATGCCATATGATCGGGCACATTGCACGGTATTGTCCAAGCACTGCACCGGTGGCGAGCTCAGCAGCAACAGAGACAGCGGCAACGACAACGACAACGACATCTATTGAGGACTATTGGATGACAACTACTGGCAGAGAAGCCCCATCGAAGGAGAGCTGGTACTTAGACTGTGCCACCACCTCTCACATTTGCGGAGATCGACAAAGGTTCGAACGGTACACAGAGTATACCAAGAGAGAAGAGCGTGAGATTCGTGACTTTGCTGGCATGACAGTGGGCAAGGCCACCGGGCATGGCGATGTACGATTGAGACTTCGGTTACCAGGAGGCCGAAAACATGAGGTTGTTGTGAGAAACATCTTGCATGTCGAAGGAGCACACAACTCGCTCTCCCTATCGCGGCTTATGGATCGGGGATTGCGGATTTTCCCAGTCAATGGCTACGGAATCAAGATATACGACAAATCGCCGGCAGAGGACAGTGCTCGAGGTCGAGGTCGAGGAAGTCTTGTGGGCGTGGTACGCCAGATTGGAGGGTTATTCCGACTAGATATGAAGCGGCTGGATGTGAAGGTTGCAGGAAAGAGATATCGAGCAAGAGGATGATTGCTTTGGAGGAGTTTCGGAGGAGCTTCGGAAGAGCTCCAGGCACGGTTGATTGTTTGGGAGGAGCTTCAGGCAAAAGCTCTATCTGCGTTTTCTTTAGAGTTTAGCACTTACGGTCGTGATACCGCCCTGGAGGAGTGTGGGGACGGATTTGAGTGCGGTCATCACGTGGGTTGGTTTAGGGTTGTGCGCGGCGGAGCCACATGCACTTTAGTTCCTGTGTACGTGTCAATTAGACTTAGCAAGCGAGAGTCGGTGAGTTTTAGTCAATAGAGAGATTCAGGACACCGGACACCGTACAACAGAAATGAGCGTCAACCAAGCGTCACGGATTTTTGGCTTAGCATCTTTGGTTATCTACGTGTTGATTTGTGGTAATAATTCAAATATGATGTATTTGCAGCCTGTGTAGGCAAAACAATGGGTGAGATGTTCGTTACCCCATCATGAAAATAAGAGTCAATGGAGTGTCAACAATTTCTAGTCTTCTAAGTCAGCTAAGTACAAAGTGGTCTGGTAGTGGTTAGGCATAATAGATGTAATGGCTGCCTTTATACACGAAAAAGACAGAGACATGGTCGTTGCGCAATTCTGAAAATAAGCGTCAACTGAGCGTCAACAATTTTTGGCTTTGCATCTTGGGTTATCTAAGTGGCGATAGGTTGCAGACATCCATAAATGAGGTATTAGCTGCCGTTAGCATCAAAAGCAACAGAAGCATGCTCCCTGCCCCATGCTGAAAATGAGGGTCAATGGAGCCTTCACGATCTTTGGTGTTTCATCTTTGGTACTCTAAGTGTAGCTTTATAGCAATAATTCATATATCATGTATTGGTGGCCTTTTCAACTTAAACAGTGCACGTTATTGTGGTTACCCCATCTTCAAAATAAGCCTGAACGGCTTCTGAACAATTTTTGGTCTTGTATATTGCGTAATCTAGGCGTAGTGCGGATATATGAAATCAGAACGGAACTATTGATTGCCTTAGTACTCCTGAATACAAAACTCAAAAGGGAAATCATTGATTCCAAAATATCCAATGTCACAACCTGCAAAGTGATCAAGGGATTCCTGGATTCTAATTAAGCAATTTTAATCGAATACAATTATCAAACTGCAAAAGCAAGAGCATTCAATGAATCTACTGACAGACCCGCTGTACAACCCGCTGACAACCCACCCGATTCAGACAGGTTGGGAGATGTCCATCGAACCTTCCCCGAACTGAGAGTTAAGGTGTACTGACAACCTGAACCACGTATTTGTCAATTGTGCGATTGTGACCCGGACCCAGACCCGAAGCAGCCGTCCACAACTGTTGACATCACTACCCCTTGCAGGCCTGAGTGAATTGTAGGTTCAGGTGTATATAGTTTTGGCCTCATGATTTATTACCATGAGATGGATATGGGATTTGGATACACTAGACACACTGATGGCTTGTAGAGTGTATCTCAGTGAGATATTTACATTTGGGTTGTTGACTTCAAAATGCCAATTGCTGATGGAGATGGTTGTTGTGGAGCAACTGCTGTCTATTATATATTGTAATTCCTTTAATGAATAGGTGAATATAAGTGAAAACAAAAATTCAATTATTATTAGGAATAAACACCATAGGTATACATTGCATAGAATGTATACATTGCTCTTCCACCTGATAGAGTTACAGACAACTCCTTCTCTGTCACATCAAGCATTTACTATAGCTTGTAGATCAATCATAGTGCTTGGAACGGCAGATGCAACCGAAACAGTCCTGAGTATCATCTACAAAAGAGTACTTGGAATATATTTCAAACTGGCAAAATTGTTTAATTCAGACCATATGAATCTCATGTAAAATGAGCTGATTCCCCATTAGATTGCCTTCCAATTCTTGAAGCAATGTCGACATAGTTTTGTATTATATCTTCATACCCCAAGGAAAAACTTCAACCAGTTGCCCACTCTCGCCGTGGTAATTTAGTTGTGACATATTTGATAAGTTTCATCAGTAGATGGCAAAATACAGTACACTCTGGCAAATTGAGATTGATATTAATGTTGAATTTCAACTTTGAGAAACTGTAACACCAGGATTGCATTCACTATTTGGTTGGTAGTGCAAAACAATCTTCCTATTTTCAGGTGCATGATCATATGATGGGGATGATAATACAACTGAACAGCATGATGAAGAGGCACTGTATTCTATTGTGAAGAGTTCAATTTAAGCCATGCAGACAGAAGGTGGTGAAAATTTACCCTAACCTATGGGAATCCACTTCTTCAGATTCTGAACATGTATACCCACATTGTTTATCCTGAATACACTATGCAGGTTCCTGTAAAGTGGCACATTCTGTAGAGAGATGGATATTGTGTGGTGTGTCTGAAATGTAGAGGGTATACAGACGGTGGCTAGAATGTGTCATTTACTTTATATGTCACGGCAAATTACATCAACTTCTCAGGACAACAGCACAATTGATCACTGGTTTATATTTTGATGCTTTGTCCACTGTTCTGTATGCGTAGAGACATAGTACTGCAAAACCTACTATGTAAAAGAAGAGAATGATCTTAACCAGCCAATGACATAGCATGATGTGAGATAGCTATTTACTAAACAGATAGAATTGACAATGCCTTCCCCAGTATAACATCTCTCAACATAGCAGAGCTCTGTCATACACAACTGACCCAAGGTCACAAAGTGAAGTAGTGGCTAGCAAACTGTATTCTCGATGATGTGGGTACTGTGAATATCTCTGCATTCTGTGATAACGATGACTGTAATGAAATGGAGTTCATTTCTCAACATTTTACAAATCCCTCAATGTTTGTACCTACACCCACACCGAATGGGACAGTGAGTGCTCTGATATTAGCACACAATACAGGATTAGTTTTGAAGTTGTATTTGTTATATGAACTGTAAGTGATATCTGATAAGAAAGTTCAGTGGGGTACATGCCAAGTTCCAAATCGATGGCTACAGTGAACAGATCTTAGCAGCTGAGACAACTGAGATTGTGATCACCACCAAAAGTCTGTATGCACCCAAATCCAAGTTCTGAATGGCCTTATAAGTCAACTACACTTTATGACTTCGCTAATCTACCAAAATCTGACAACTTCAATACATGGAGTAAATCTACCTACAGAAAAATGAGACAGCTTGTAGTCAGATCGGAACTCTACGCTATAATTATAGAATATATGGGGAGTAATATTTTGATATGCTTATTGGCATATTCAACCAACACAATACAATCCACCACTGCAAACTAGTCAACACAATCTATTTACATGCTTCTTCAATATATATACAACTGATTAGTCTCAGCCAAATTATTATTAACCTGTGTTGATGTGAATATTGTTAATTCTAATCCAGGTACTGGTTAGAGTACATTTACATTTGCCATCACATAATTATTCGTTATAAATACTAATTAGCTGAATTGATAGACACTGATTTAATAGGCACTCATTTGATAGATACTTATTAGATAGGTATGCTTTTCAGAGAGACTTATTCAATATATGCTCTGCTAATAGACATTCAGTTAATAGGTTCCGATATAGTAAACCAAAAACAAATTCCAATATGCATGGCCATGTCAATGATATACTTGGCATGTTGGTGACATAGAACAGAGTCAACTGACAAATGTTGCATAGTCAAAGTTTGACTGATTCAAACTTACCAGGGTAATATGTTGGTTTTTATTAAAACAGACAAATAATACACAGGTGGTAGCTACAATCAAAATCTCCAGGCTGTCCTTGTCTATTGAAAATTGATTAGAAGGGTATTATAAATGGTGATCAAGAAATTGCAATTGGATTAATTAGTGAATTGCAGATTTGTGTCATAGTACAAAACTAAAGCCACATATTGATTTGAACTTCCAATGCACCAAAATAGTCAGTCAATCACTGTCAGATGCATCTGAGAATCCTAAATACTTTATCAGTCTCATTATAATAATCAGACACAGCATATTACAGTACCACTGGGAACAAAAGACTGTAATGGAGATATGCAGCTTCTGTGTCACATTGTCAAGTCACATACACCTAAGTTTGACTGCAGGCATATCGTACAGCCATATGGTTGCACATGAGAGTGACTGAGTATGTATCGAACCATAAGTAGTAAGATATTCCATACTGATCAGACTGCCATTGTAGTGACTTATGTACAATTGCACTTATCCAACCTCTCATCACCTGGTACCAGTTCATGATCCCCCACTCTTGTTGGAAGACCTCCTGAATTGCGAATCCCAGTTAAAGAGAAGGGAAGGAAAGGGATCAAAGAATGCAACATTTCTATAAACCCATACATCCCACATCCAATTGCTATATCTTGGGGCAACCTTTGGGCGGATCTGCCACATGTGGAAACTTTACCTCCGTGAGGTGGTGATAATAACTCATCATGACGACATTTATACTGGGCCAAGTTCTGATCACAACAGAAGACAATGGCAACTGATGAGTTCAAATGAAAGTGCAACCTGCTTCAATGACTAATGATTCTGAGCCTGAGAACTCTATACGTCTCCTACCTTGGCTGGACAAGGTGCTTTTGGAGAAAAATGTTATCCATATGGTGAGTATTCTCGACATTCTCTGCCGAATCTGAGCTCACCAATATATGTTTTCCGTCGGCCAGTTGGATGACAAAGTGCAGCATGCAATGGAGCTGCCAAGAGTCTCGCATGCAGTCAACAACCCAAGCCTCCATTTCATTGATCATCAAGGTATATGACTGTGAGGTCACTGGATCTAGGAGCAATGGTGGATAGTGGTGGACAAGTGACAGCTCCCAATGGTTGTGATTTTGCAAACCACTTTGCTAGACTTGTGTGTCAGTATTGGTATTGATGGTACTTGCCGAGTTCAATGCTGAGAACTTAAATACAAGCTTGTTCAAAGTCCTGGATTTTGGCCAGTTCCTGATCGAAAGCCATCCTTGATATTCAATGGCTAAAGTCACCTCTTGCCAACCAGCATACATTCTTACTGGCACATCTGTCATGGGTATGTTTTCCTGCAGTATCCGGTAAGTCATGTCCATGCCTGTCATCCATGAGTCTGCTTGCACCAGAAACATACGCCTGGTGGCCATTGGTGGTTTGAGTTGGATCATAGAATAGCAGTTGAATTTCGAACCGAGCAGTGTTATCAGCATGGAATGGTGGACTGAGTTGTTATTTGCAAATTCTGCCAGTGGTAACAGTTCAACCCAGTTATTCTGCTCACAGTTAAACAGGCTAGGAGGTACTGTTCCATCACTTTGTTCTGCTGCATGGTCTGACAGTCCATATGTGGGTAGAAAGTAGTCAATAGTCACTGAGTAATACTGGAATGGGAACCAACTCTGTCCCACAATCGATTGGTGACCACATTGCTGTGATCAGTGGTGATTTTTGTTTGGTACCCCTTATTGCCCAATCATGTGTTCAAAAGACATTTGTACTAGCTCCGGTTAGCTGATATCACTATCTGCAGAGAAGGTAGTTTGCCATTTGGCCAGATTGTGAATGATTGCCAAGATTCTGGATCAGATGCCACTGAATCGGGTAAGTCAGTAACGTCGTCTATTGCAGGTTGCTCCCAGTGTGGCAAGAAAATCTATTGCTCACCTTCTCCACAACTCAGTCTGGCAAGGGAAACCCAGTGTGGGGTGTACAGAGAGACAGAATCAACAGAGATTGACAGTACGACAGGGGGGGGCAAAAAGATATCCAGGGATAACAGAGATGAGCTGGGTGACGGGAAGTATCAAATTGGAAGACCCAAGAGTAGATAGACATCATCATATCATACCGCAAAATCCACACTGTATCTTTCCCAGCTATCTGTTCAATACACTCTCACAAACATTTCACGGGTCGAAATGATTCGTTGCGGTTTCCGTGGCATGGTATCTCATCATATCTTCTTACCCTCTTCCGAGGCTTCCTTACACAGGACAGCTCTTTCTCCCGAACTGGCTTTCGATGCCATGAGAGGTGCTCTGGTTTGTACATATTGGACTCTCAGCCTTCAAGCTCTGCTATGTTCTTACAACTGGAGCTGGAATACAGATTCTGGGTTACAGAGCTCAGTATGAAATGGCATGAAGGACACCCAGCAGCTAATACAGGAAAATATGAAATGAAGAACCAAATGAATGATACTGACATAGTGGGTGCAGCAAATATGACCGGGTGCAACAGCAGTCCTAGGGGCGGAGCTGACAATATCGAATTGGAATGCCAGGCATGTGAAGTTGGGTACATCAACATTACTAATAATAATGACACTAACCTTATAGTGGAATGAATACCGAGGAAAAGGCACCAACATAACACCAGGAGGAATCTCACAGATCTTATAATGGGATGAACATGACCTAATGACAATGACCTTACACTCAGATGAAAGTCACCAACAACAGACCTGAATGATCTACATGAACAATACTCTGACCACCCAAATAAGACGAACTTCAAGAACCAGCACCTACCTTGTATCCAGTGTTACCAACAGTTCCATTTTCTGGCTGTTCCTACTATAGCGGGTCGAAGAAAACCCTGAACCAGCCGGTTCGGTTCCGGTCTTTGCCCAACAGTTCCCTTAAATAAATTCACCAATATTGATCAGAAAATTTAGAGCTTGGTAGGTGAATTATGCAGCTCTGTGTGGCGCATCTTTTGGTGGTCTCCGATTTTTGATATCTTCAAAACTCAGCAAGCGGCTTTGAAAATACAGTGATTTTTCGCCCAAAAACGAGGTTTTTGCACCATTGCTTGCCGAGTTTTGAAGATATCGAACATTGGATACCACCAAAAGATGCGCCGTGCAACACTGCATAATTCACTTCCTGAGATGTAAATTCTCTGATCAATATTGGTGAACTTAATTGGGCAGTTCACCTAAAAAATCGTCAATTTTTGATGTGGTAAGGCCATTGCCATGCAGACCTATAAAACTGGGCGGTTCCCAAAATGGAACCATTGCTAACACTGCTTATACCGTGACTAGAAAACAGAAATGTCAAAAGCACATCACCCCAGTTCTGAGTAAGTCACTGATCGCAGGGAATACTAAGAAACGGATTTCAGGATGCTGGTAAGATTAAGAAAATTTCTAATAAGGATACTACTAGTCATGGGGAGATTTCACAGGGTATAGAACACAAGATATTGACTACATAGCAGGCAGCGAAGTGAGTAGCTTGTGGGAGGTGGTGATGGGGGCTAAGAAAAGAACGAAATAAAGAGCTCACCTCAAAAAGAGTGCCAATTGGCCCAACTCTCTGTCCAAATACTCACAAACTAGCAATTGACCTTAGACACGGTTAACTGCCTAGTCACCACTTAAACCACCATCCAATGGCCATACCATTACAGCAGTACCAATCATAATGTTGACCAAGCACACCTGATCAACTTCCGCCACAGCTGCTGGTCTCAGTGGGTATGTTTGTTTCTTTAGTGCTGGTCCCTGATGCAACATTGAATCCTTCCCCAAAGCTAGATCTTCCATGAGCACCTCCACCAACCATGTGTATGATCAGAGGCAATTCATGGAGTCCTTGGCCATCCACAACTGCAAGGTATTGCGACATGGCTACTCCCCGGAAAAATGGTAGTCCCAAACTTCAGAGCAATATTTATTCCCAACTGTGTCAATGAATATGAAATCTTTGCATCTCACACCCAGACCGACCTAACGGCGAGTGATGTCATTGCGACTTTCTCGTACTACTTCACTGAAACCATATAGAAGATACTCAACATGATGAACAGATCTTTGAAGAAGGACTGGGAGTTGTTGAAAAAGGAACTGACAAATGCTGTCCACCAAACCAATGGCTGAATTTATATGTCAACGAGATTTTACTTAGAGCAACTATGCTAGAATCAGCTGGAAAGTGGGAATGGAAAAGTAAAATACATTATCCTAACCTATGACAACATCAGCCCAAAAATGATCAACAAGGGAGCATTGGCCAAATACTCACAGTTCGAAATGCTACTCTGTTCATTCACAAGGGATTTCAGTGGAAAAGCAGTCATGGCACTGGAACAGGATTCTAGAGACCCCTTGATATTCCAATTCAACACACTCTGAAAGTATGTCCTTGACAAATGTGTCACTGCTGATTGCCTCTTCTACCTCTACACAGAAGGAACATGTACAGAACTGGGAGTCTCTCATTATTCAGTCCTGCCTGGAGGTCTGGTCCCACAGATGTCAGTAGTGGTGAATCTTCTTGCAATCCCTAGTGAAGAGATTCAGATACCAGAGAAAGCCATAGAGAAAATTCCTATTGCTTAAGCTGAAATTCAAAACAACAAGAACATGGACAATATGATGATAGCCCTGGAGGCTTGGACCATTCCAGTGAGCAAGGCAAATAAGGCCAGATGTGGAGGTTGCCAGACTGCCAGGGCATATGCCATCTACACTGACAACCCACCTTTGTACACACCAATGAACTTCTCACTTCTGATTGCACCCATGTGCCCCACTTACTTCTGACCAGGACTTACTTACCAACATTATCCATGGAAAGGATTAGGACACCTTGTCTATTGTGATGAACAGGGATACATCTGCAAATTCTGTCCTGATATGAGTGCCGGTCAGGAACTTGGTGTAGTTCATCTCAATGAATGTGGAAGACGAACCTTAAGACCAAGAGAAGGAACTGGATGGGAGACATCTCATTATGGACCATGGAGAAGGTTTTTGTCAATGTGAGTGTAACCCCGGGAAGTAGCTGGACAAGGGCAGCAGGGAGTTACCAGCACAACTACACCACAGCCGGCTGAGCCACTGCATATCGCAAGATCTCAGCTGGTTCAGAGGGCTAGTGCTCATGTGACTACGTGTAGCTCTGGGATCGCTTGACAGTTGTCGGAAATCGATGGGTACTACTCAGGTCAGTCTGCAGGTAAGGGAGAAGGTAATGGAGAAGGTAACCAAGACTATATTGAGGAATTGAGCAACAATAATGCAGAGCAAGAAGAGGGGCATGGTGCAAACAGTGCGGAAGAAGAGGAGTAGAGTGAACCAGAGGAGGAGAGAGATGCACATTGAGATAAGGAAGAGAGAGCAAAAGGTCGGCAGCTGTGCACACAGTGACAAGATAGTCCTTTGTGGACGACAGAAGAAAGTGAACAGATGATGTGACCAAGGGTGATAACATGTGGGCAAGTATTGAAGAAGACGTTGTGTAGATTTCAATAAGTGCTACTAAGCAGTAAAAGGAAACAATGAGGAAAGCGGTGGCATTCAGCAAACAACCAGCCAAGGAAGACCTGTACAAAGGCACAACTCCAATGACCACAGGAGCTCTGAAAGTGGCCCAGAAAGCACTCACCCAGGGAGGATACTGAAAACCATGATGTCCCCAGAAGCAGCGAACTGGATTCCACTTTCATAGCCTGCAAACAGATTGAAACTGGTGAATTCACCATATGACTGCTACAAAAAGCTAAAACACACACAGTTCCCGAAGACAACCGAGTTGAACATCGTATTGCACTGTGCTCACTGGACCTGGATCACTGCTGATGGCAATTTGTCTGATTCAACCCAGGTGGCAGTGTCCTGGCCAGTCAACATTCATGGAGTTGTCATTCCCATGCCTATCATTTTAGCAAAGTCCAAATACACACAAGTTATCCTGGGTCACCCCTAGGACACATATGCTTGAAAGCGTAAGAGGAACCAGGATAATGATAGTTGTAAGATTAGTATCTGTTCAATTAACGGATGAGAACAGGTAATGTTGGTTGCTACCTTTCCGGGAGACACATGGGATAGCTTTGGGCGCAGCAGTTCAGGTGACTTGTAAACCAAGTTATGATTAGGGCAACTTGGAAGAGTAGGGCCCAGCACTATGAAGGGAAAAGGTTGGACTTTTCTGGGAGGAAAGAGTGGAATGAGAAGGGACCAGACAGCAAAAAGTGAAACAAGAAGATGTCAATTGATAGGAAGAGAGTGTTTGCTAGGAAAGTGGAAGCAGGGAAACAGTTAGTCAGAAAAAGGGGGCAATCAAAGGCAGTGAGGAAGCCCATGAGACGAGGGGTGAACTAGGAGGATCATTGAGAAGAGGAGGATGGACTGGTAGTTGGGGAGTTGGGTAGGAGGACTGTAGCAGAAGAGTAGTCAATGGGAGAGGTGGCTGTAGTAAAGGAAAAGAGGGTTACCAGGAGAGAATCCACGACATTTGCATGTGTTTTTACTAATAGCATTGTTCTGGAACTCGGTCCAACACAACTCTTTTCCTTGTACATTGACTTGGCCAAGTGCAATTTACATGAAAGAACATAAGCAGCCTGGGTACACACATGCTACTAATGGATTGCCCAGAAAGTGATGCATGTTCCCTTGTCAGATGGGTGAACAACAGATGTGAGACTTGACTGGAGAGAAGAAGCCATCGGCCGAGTGGTACCACGACCAGGCCATTTGGATCAGTGGGGTATCCCTCAGATCTCACAACGAGATCGAGGTGGAATGTTGACACCAAAAATTGTAAGAGAGTTGTGGATAGGGAGCTTCTTCTGGCCAAACAAATGGGAATCCCTCGTAGGTATGTGCTCAAATAGAGAATGAGCTCTCCCATGGGTATGGGATGCATTGTGAACAATGAGTGAGGAAGTCAAGCTACCCCATTGCATCTGGCTGGAGTCTGGTCAACACGTCTGGAATGATCTGTTATTCAACATACAGAAGAAAGTTGTTCCCGTTGAAAAAGAGATGATAGAAGAGAGGGTCCAGCAGGGCGTGTTCAAACCTGCATGAGGCCCCTGCAGGAATGCTCATTACATCATATCTAAGAACAATGGCAACTACTGCATCCTTACCTCTGGTGTGAGTACAACTTGGCATATAGTGCAAGACACCAAGGTACTGCGAAACATTGAAGATTTGCCTGAAGCTTTCTCCAGACTGCCCAGGTCCTTACTGGTTGACTGGCACTATGGGTATGACCACATGGTATTGCACAAGGATAGCTTGGACTATATGGCCTTTCAGACCACTGATGGCATGTATCAGCCAACCAGACAAGTATAGGGAGCTACCAAATCTGTATCAGCATGGGGCCGAGTATCGCAGAAACGACTCAAGACCCACCTGTGGTCAGTTACAGTAATATGTGTTGATGATTTCAGAGTGAAAGGCCCAAAGTGTTGATTAAGGGCGAAAGATGTAGCAGGAATGTCTGGAGTTCGAAAGATGTGAATGGATTACCTTCAGCTCCTTGAGATTGTACTTGCTGATGTGACCTGAGCTGCAGCCACCACTTCTGGAGAGAAATCCAATTGGTGTTGGAATGGACTCAAAACAGTCCAGTTGGTCTGTTGTGATGCTGGAAGGGGGCCGCAAGCAACGACAAAGCACTAGGTGTGGAATTAGCGCTGGTGCAAGAACTGTACCAACTACAGGTTATTCTTAGAGTGTTGCATGTATACTCTAATTTGGAACATAAAGTATGTGATGATCACAGGCCCCCGGTTCCAAATCTTGGGGCATGACTTCCCATTTCAATTAGACATGGTGGAACCGAAAGCTGTGTCACTTTTGAAGGAAGGTGACTGCAATACTACTCTGTTCAAGATATTAGACTTTAGTGACGGTACCAGGCAAATGGTCACGGGATGACACAAGGTTAGAATGGTTCGGGGCAATGTTGCAGTACAATGACAATACTCAAGACAGGCACCTCTGTTGCTATAATCACGGGCTTTACAACTTAGCCAAGGAGAAATATGCTGTGGGAAAACATAAGTGCAGCCAACCAATGAAGGCACATAAAAAGTTTTGCAACTATGTATTTGTGGCCACAATGCTGCAGGAGACAGACACTAACACATTAGTCTATCAAGTAATCTTACCTGCCAACGACCTGCGAGGTGCACCTGCCACCAGCTGGATTGCATGAAGATGACTGTTCGATTTCAATTTGAAACACATCCTGGAAAGATGAACAGAAGTGCTGATGGTCTATCACAGTGGCCGCTAGGAGAAGGGGACTCTGAGCCAGAAGAGGAGGATCATCTAGAGGAATCAATTGAAGCAAGTATACAAAGAATAAAGGTGGAACAATGGCAGGAAAGTAAGAGGAGGGAGAAAGCTTACAAACTGTTTGGTGGATTCAGACTGGCGGAAGAATACAATGGGGAATGCAAAGAGATAGGCTAATATCTGGGGAACCTGAAGTGGGCAGAAAAAAAATCTGAAGAAAATGCACCAATGTGGGTGAGAAGCCACCAGATATCTTTTTTCTGATGGAGTACACTACTGGAGCCGGAAAACCATCCAACTGACGGCAAACGTGTTAGTCATCATGGAATACAGAACGAATGAAATGTAAGCTACACAAGAACTGAGTGGGCACCATGGAACGAAAGAAATATGTCGAAATGTACTTGAGCAGTCCTGGTGGCCAGAACTGTATGTAGACCTCAAAGACTGGGTGCAAATGTGCAAGCACTGTGACTAGAGAGTGCCTCTACAGTATGATGAACCAATGATAAGCAAAACCATTAGCTTCCTATGGCAGTGAGTGGGGATGGATAACTAAGACATACCCCAGATGGAGGATGGGTATTACGCGCTAGTTGTAATCACGGGATATCTCAGTTGGTGTGCAGAGACATGACTACTAAAGTAGAGTACAATGGAGAAAGTAGCAGCCTTCTGTTACAAGGAGGTAATTTGTTGGTTCAAAACCCAGGATAGTGTGCCAGTGGATTGAGGAGCAGAGGTCATCAACTGGACTGACTTCCTCCTCGAATACAACAATATCTGGAATGTCACGGTAACCATATACGATGCCACTGCAAGTGGAATAATCTGATGAGACTACCGACTGATTGCTGTTGCACTATTCCCACTCATGGCCTGCTCCAACAAACCGAAGGAGATGTCGATTGACAACCTACAGGCTGTTCAATGGGTCGACTGCTTCGCACTCAGACATTCAATTGGATATTCTGCATTCTGCCGTATGTTCAGCCAAGATGCGGTACTTTTGATAGAGCTGGAGAACTTGACATGGAGTATTGCCAACTGGACCCAAGCAATCAACAATGGAGTGTCACTGCAAGCAGCTAGAGCAAGCAATCTGGCACAATGGTGAGAAGCTTTGCATACCGCCATACATTCCCTAAAAGAGTGGAGAGATGCCAGGCAACATTGCGTTGTCCGGGCAGCCAAACTCCAAGCCAATGATCTCTATATTAGCAACTTGGCACTCATTCTGGAAACTGTAATTGAGCAGTCTCACGGCACAGAACTTGATGCCTGTTGGTGAAGACGCCGCTGGGTCTCAGGAATCGCCCAGAGCTTTGGAACTTATCACCTGGCAGAACAAAATGGAGCAGTGCTTGGGGGCTGTATACATGGTAATCAACATATGTGGTTGTGCACTCGGATTGAAGGTGCACATGTTGCTCGAGACACTAATATGCCTGACGCCACACAAGATGAGGTATGGGAGAAATTAGAGCAATTTCAGGTGGAGGAAGTAGCAGGCAAGAAATATAAACATCTATGATGAATGCATTTCTTTAAGTGAAAAGACTGGGAGAAACGATCGTGGATCCCGGCAGAGGCTTTGGCCAGGTGTAAGGAGCTAGGAGATTAATGGAACACCGCCCATCTCGTGCTGGCAGACCACCTGTCCATGTACTGATGCAAATGATGGGGGGAGGAAGAGGAGGGGAAGGAAAGAGATCCACTGCATGGACAATATGGAAAAGAGTTTGAGAATATAGAATCCCCACATTTGAGTGGATTTCCGAGATGGTGGAAGAAGAAATATTCTTATTGGCTGAATTGCACCCATGTTATGCTAAACATACCTGCCATGCTACCCTAACCCTCTTGTAACCTCGAGATAAGAGAGCTGATGCCTATTGCAGGAGTGGGCATAAAATTTACAACTCAGAACAGGAACCACAAGCAAGATATCCCCAACTACCCATTGCTACCAAGGATAGCAGAGGAGATGAAGCGAAGAAGGTGGGAACACATAGGTGAACTGTATACTACAGAAATCAGGAACCACATAGAGACTGGACAATGAATGATTTGGTACAAAATTCCCCCTCTAGGTATATAAAGCGCTTCCTGCTCCTACATTTCTAAGGAAAGACAGCAACTGTACTATACGATTCATATCCATTTGCATACTGACCACTGGGCCCAGTATTGACATCTCAACTAATACCTCCATCTCAAACAATGTCATGGTCTTAACAATACACACTGACCAGTGACCTACATGATGTTAACATCAACCGCCAAGATCACTGTGGCACTCAGCAATGCCAGTGATTTTGAAAGGTCATTAACTACTATCTCCACCACTTTGAGCTTTGACTCCACCACAGCTACAGCCACTACTACTGCAGCCACCACCACCATTTTAACCACTACCACCACCACAGCCACCACCACAGGCCAGACTGCTATGCCTCTTCTGCTGATATCTCTCGTACGGCTAGTGATACAACTCCAGTATCCCTCCCCTCCGAGACTGTATGGCAACACTGCAGGAATTGCATCTCCTATATTGCTCTTGGTCGGCTACCAGAAGCCATGCAGAGTACCACCGGGGATCACTTCCCCCAAGACAGGAGAACTCAATGATTGACATCTAGGATCTCTTTGGTGATATTACTTATGCTGCCAATTCTCAGGTCACATGGCGGTCCAAGTTCGCAGAGAGAAACCTTCACTGCAAGAAGTTGCAATGCAATCAGCAGAATGTCACCCTGATGGTTTTCGATAGCTCTGGCAGGGTAAGCGAGATGACAAAGCAGCACCTCTCTGCCCAACAGAGGCAGACATCAGTAATTAAGAAGCTGCGAGGCCTCTGGTAGCAGTAACCGGAACTCCACAAAATCCTAAGTGATTCCAGCCAAACTTCCAGAGAGTCCTAGTTTGAAAGGAGATGCCTTGATCAGGCCTACAGGAACTGCCTCACCAACGTAAACTGGAAGTCGAAAGCCAACAGGCAGTATAATTCCAGTGACATCCACCAAGCTTAGCAGTTGTTAGATAATTGCTGCCCTGAGCTGGAAGAAGGAATCAACAACAAAATTATGGGCCTGAAATGATCCTGGGGGTAGGTAATGCCTCTTGGATAAAACCCAGGCAAGGATGACCGCAATTACACCAATCAACGTTATACCATCTTACCATCAGTACCTCCTGGAGACCATCGAATACCCTTACCGCCTCCATCCCCCGATGACCACTGGATGCTGCAACTGCCAACCCTGCCAACAGAGAAACTGGGAATGGACAAGGGAAACGTTGGGTGTAACATTGGAAGGCTTGGGACGGATCTGGCTGAGGATGGGTCTGGCAATTGCACTAACACTCACACTGAGAAACAGGTCGATACCAAACCACCACCTTCCACCAAGACCAAGGCTGGTGCGACTAAGTGAACTCCTGCCGACAAAGAGGCTGGCATCACTACACCAAACAGCCCAGAGGTCAGTATGATCCCAGTGAAACAAACTGATTCTAGGCAGAATGGTACCCAAGTGCGTGACTGGCCTGCCACTCCCAGTAGCGACAGTTGCAGTTTTGACGAAGACACCGAGGTTGAAGAAAATCTGAGCTGCTTCCTAGCATGGCTCGGTCTTGACCCACACTGCAAGAGAACGTTGGACAATGAAATGAAGAAGTTGGGACACTATGAGACATAAATGTGGGGCAGAGCCATTCCAAACTTCCAACAATCAGTAAAGGAAAACCTGGTGTTGTGTATGCAGGCCTGTGTATGCATGACAGCAGCTGTGTAGGCGATGTATGATGCAATATTTTCATTTTATACTCAGTTTGGTTACAGCTTGCACTGTGCAAGAGGTCAAGAGAAAAGGAAGGTAAATACGGATGGTTCCAGTAGACAGTGTGTATGCAAGCAATGTCCGTCCTTATGTTTTTCCTTTGGGGTTATGGCATTCCTTTGGGTTTATGATTTTCCTTTGTGTTTATGGTTTTCCTTTGGGTTTATGTCTTTCCTGATTATGATATTTAATGTTCTATCAGGTTTGGGTATAAGGTTAAATTGGATGAAAGAGGAGAGGTGTGCTATGCACAAAGAGCCAGGGAGGAGTTCTGGCGGAAAAATCTGTTTCTTGCTGCCAGCAGCACTCGCTCTGGCATGTGGAAGCAGACGGGAGGCATATGGAGATCCAGAGTCAATAGTGTTGGACTGAGAGATGTGGAGGCAGATGGAGATGCAGGGATAACAGTGATGGACTGAGTGATAGTGAGTATATATTTGGGAGACCCTGTGGTAGATAGACATTGTCATATCATACAATGAAATACACACTCTAACTTTCCCAGCACTTGGTTCCACACAGTCTTGCAGAGCATTAATAGATCCACTCAATTTTTGTGGTTCTTCATAGCTGGGTAGCCTATCATATCCTCTCACCCTCATCCTACACTCTTTGAGCCAGGATCACTATATCTTCGAAACTCAATTTGGGTGCCAGTAGAGGTACAGTGGAGTATTGGTGATGGGCTCTCTGCCTTTCAGCTCTGCTGTTTCACCACACCAGGGATGTGTACGCAGTGACAGTGACATGTTCAGTCCACACAGTGTGTGATGTGGTGTATTTATTCAGTGGCACAACTTGCAGCTGGTAATACACTCCCATATCTCTTACCCCATTGCCTGGCAATTGAAATCATGTGATATGATGTAGGCAGACTTCAAGGATCTGAAGTAATCACAGATAGGATTGTTGTGGGCATGGCTGGACGTACTGTTGCAGTGCATCTTGGGAATACAAATTGTCCTGTGATAGGTTACAGCTTGGTTGATTGATTACCATTGACTCTCTTCGGCATTTGAAACCTGGACTATGGTTGGTTGTCGGCAATCTGGCTAATCTGTTGGTCCCCTGGGCTGCCTTGATATCCAGTAGAAGGTACCCATATGATTCAGTCATGGTGGTGGCTGCTAAGGTAGCTGGGAGCCTGGCAATTGTGCTCTCTTAGACAAGTTCATGGTTGGGTCTTATGGTTTGTACATCCACTGGTTTTGTCTTTCCTTCCAGGTGTTCAATAACAACAATTTACCAACAGTGAATCTCTTCTTGTCTACTATGCTAGCAAGAGAGCACATTTGAGATTCGTTAGTGCTGAAGGTACATGTGTTCACATTATATGAGCATCATATGATTCAGTTCTTAAAGTAGTGACACCAATGTTTCCTGGTCTCCATTATGGGAAAGAGCACCTGGGTGTACATGGTGTAGATCGGGTTGGCACTTCAGCAGATTCCAGAAAACATGTTGTCAGCTCTGTGTTTGCTGGCGCCATTGTGGTGGTAGAGACTGCCAGTGATTATTCAGCGGGTATCCACTATCTAGCCTATCATGAGCAGTCCTAGTTGGCAGTGCTTGAGGATACCTGTGGAGGTGCAGGCGCTTTTCAACTTCTGGAATGCGTCATCGGCCGTTGGAGTCCATTCTCCTTTACCAAGTTTTGATGTCCTGGAATTCTCTGTATTTTTCAGTACATGTGACTTTCCTGTTGGTACGAATGTATACTTCTTGATGCACTGCTCGTAAGAGTTGAGGAATGTAAAAAGCATCTGCACTCCATGTGTGTACTCCGGAGATGACCACACCACCATGGTAGATATATAGTCTGAATCAATTCCGATTCCATCTTGCCTAATGGGACATCCTGTAAAGCTGACCTCTCAGACTCCAAAGTGGATCTTTGGGGCTTTGCCATACAGACCAAACTCTCATCATCTTTGTAGCAAGTTTCCTTTCTGCTATCTGAACACCTTTTCATGGGTCGAGCAAATTGGGTTATCCGAAAGGTAGTACAATGCGGTATTTTCAATGTACGACCATAAGAAGTCATCGATATTAGCTTGGAAAGTAGCCAGTGCATGCTCCAACCAGTATGGTATGACTAGGTAATCAAACTCCACCTACTAGGTGCAAATTATAATGTTTTACTTGTCACCCAGTGTGATTTTGATGAGGTGATTGGCAATTCGGAATTCCAGTTTTGCGAAAATCTACACTCCATTCAACCGGGTCACCATCTCTGAGATCTGTGGGTGCAGGTATCAGTTCGGAACAGTGGCTTTAATGAAAGCTTCGAATCTGCACACAGCTTGGTTTTGCTGTCCTGCTTCTTTGCTCATATGATTGGCGCTGCTGTAAGTGATCATAATCACTGGATGAATCAATTTCCTAGATCACTGTCGATCTAGGCCTGGAGAGTTGTTAACATGACTTCGAAAAGATTGTATATTCTGCCATAGTGTAAATTCACACCTTGTTCGAAGTCACTTGGGTTGTCAATTGGCTGGTGTGGTGCCATTGTCTCTGCGGTCTTCACTGAATGTGTCCACACAATCATTGTATCACATGGGAACATGACCTCCATAATCAGCAGGTACAGTACCGGTTCTAGTATCTGGGCATTAGCCTTGAACTACATATTGAAACTGTGCAAAATGGTAGGCGAAGAAAACTGGGACCTGCAGGTAATGTAGTGGGCGCAGGAATGAGCCACACCCCACTCATCCAATGAGCTCCCATTGTGACTCAGATAGTTGGTAGCTGTCATTGAATTAAACCTAAGGATGGTTCCACTTTGGCCGTAACAACTACTGCCACTCCCTGTTCGCTCATCCAGCTATTTGGTTTACCTTCTCAACCTCACCTGTGTCTTCAATGCTGGTGACCTCCATTTTCACTGCCTGCAGCCCACTGCATTCACCAATTGATAGGGACAATATCTTGATGTTATTGTCGCAAGCTCAGAGATTTGTGAGTGGGGTCCCTCTATGTATTTCATTTTGCGCAGTACAACTGAGATCTCCAGTCTGCCTTGGTTTCCATTCCGATTTACAGAGATCTCTGACATCAGGTTGATCATAGGTGGTCAACTGCTGATATGTGGCATTCAGATGGTTGTACTAACATCATTCCAACCTTCGTTCCCCTGCACAATCTTTTCAGATCAGTTTGCCTTCACTTGGTGGATGTGGTTTCTTGATGAACTAAATTGAACTGTAGCCCAATCCAACTCCAGCTACTGGGTCCTGAACTTTGGTAATCCCAGTAATGGGAAATAGGCCCTGCTAGAAGTGCTCACCACCTCAGGTTGATGGACCGGGGTTCCGTGATGGCAATATTGGACTGTTATCACAATCTTGGGGATTACCCTCAGGTGGGTGATAACCTGCCAGTCTGGGCACTGAATTGTTATGCACACTACTTGGTATCGTAGTTCGACTCAATTGAGATGTTGTGGAGACTTCAACAATATCTGTAGTGCCATGACTGATGAGTGCTTCGATTTGCTGTAATTATCCATAGTGATGACCAAAATGAGCAGTGTGGAAAATATGCGATGAACTGGATCTTGCGGTTCAACACAAGCAATGATGTGGCAAACTAGCTTTTTGGCTCTCTAATATATCCTCTGGCCTTTGTGAATTTGGGTGCAGTGTAGATTCCTCTGATGTTGCTATCAATGACCTCTCTCCCAATGACTGTAATCCAACCTCCGATAAGTCCATTCTCTCACAGTAAGCCATATCCTGCAAACGGTACACCACTCTTTTGGCTGTGGACTGCCAAAACTGCACTGGCATTGGTTTGGCTCACCCTCTCTTGGATGTGCATGCCAAGCAGAGAGGTTTGCGAATGTATACTTTGAGCACTGGATCAGTTTCTGTTTGGGTTACTTGGAGCAAATGCATTCCCCCTTTGCCATTCTCACTATATGGAGTCCCGTCAAAAGCCAAGGTGTGGTAGTGCATATATCCTCCATATCTGACAATGAATTGTCAAGTTTTGTTGCTTTGGCTGGCTCAGAGATGGATGGTTGGAAGCTGTGATTGTTGCTACCTTGGTGTGATGATTCTTGTGACTTTATTTGCTGTTGATTTTGCTATTGCAGCAGGGGCTTCTTCACAGCCAGCTTGACTTCTGAATTGGTGGTCTGGTTCAAAAGCTCCTTCATACTTTTTAATTAACCTTTCTTTAAGGTATATGGCTTAATTTTGAGTTTGAGTCCAGCTTGTAGTCCATTCCAAATGCTGTTGTGGTACTTCTTGTTGCCCTGCCTAGGCCATGCCAGTGCTCTTCAATGTGCTTGGATTTAATAGGGGTAGAGTCTCACAAATATATTTCCTCCTTATTGGAAGCTATCCATACACTATATTGCATGGTTGTAATTCTGGTCCTTATTGCTGTACATATTCTTCATCTCTATGGAGCAGTCCCCAACATCTTTCAAACTAGAATCTGGATGACTCCTTACATTGCACTGCCACTGTGCTGCATTCGCAATCAGTGACGGTCTCTTTTGGTCATTTTTGTAAGGGCACGTACGCCAGCGTTCGGCCTTATAGGCATACGTATGGTAATTATGGTATACGGTTGCAAACATGGACTCGAGTGATAGTAAATATAGGTGTATAGGTAAGATTATCGCTAGAGATCTAAGTCTCGTGGCGAGCTGACTATATAGAATGGCCGTTACCCGGCCACAGTCACGTGTCGCCATTACATTATCCCCGTCTTTCGGCGCAGACCTCCTGGGCTGCATAAACCGTACAAGAGAAAAGGAAAGGAATGGGAAGAAAGTATTATACAATTCATGCTGCGTACGTACTCGTACGAAATCATAAGTCCCGCTACCGATTGGTACAGCTCAATGGGGACCTTTTGGCGGATCCGGCGCACGGGGAAACTCCACTTCCATTAGCAGGTGGTAAAAACCCATGCCGACGCCATTTGTACCGGGCCGAGTTCCAAAGAAGAGAAGAAGAGAAGAGAGAAACAAGAAAACATCCAAAAGTGATCCCGTCTCCATATCTCGACTTCCTAACCCATGCTCCAACGACCATCATTCCCGTAGCTCGTATATCTCGGCATAGGTCATTGTAGGAATTGTCAGGGTGGTAGAGCTTCCGCTCGTGACTTGGCATCGATGGGAGCTTCCGCTGCCGGCATCGGTCATAGTGGTCAATCATATACGTCAATCGTGTCTTATTCGTCGATATCTAATATGTAAGTTTCTCTACAATGGTTATACTTACCAAGTTCAAGTGCATTTGGGCTCTCTGAGCTCTGTGCAGTGCTTCCGCATGCTCTGTAGAGTATATCTTGCAGCCGGTAGTCCTCGGAAAATGGCATTGACTTGTAGATGCTGCGTGACGCGGTAGTCTTCTTTGCATGTCCGCTTTGGTGACCATCCTGTCAACTTCATTGTTGCTCTTGATAGGAGGCTTCAGTAGAATCTTGGTTGACCTCTTGGTAGACTTATCAGTCGACTTCTGGTTGCGCTCTCGATTGGCGGCTTCAGTTGAATCTTGGTCGACTTGTGCGTTCGTGTCTCGGTAGACTGCATCCCGGTGGGCTTTTGGCTTGTCGGTGGGACTTGACTGATCGACTGCTCAGTAGACTTCTCGGTCGACTTCTCAGTGTGTCTCGGTAGACTGCCTCCCGGTGGGCATTTGGTTTTGTCGGTAGGACGCATTTTTGACAGCGTCATCCCCCCTTCTGAAGTTCGTTGCTCCGTGGACGACTTAGACTCAAATCAGTTGTTGATTGCCGTGGTGGTTCGGTAGACTCATGAACTTGGGTAGACGGTTGGTGATCTTTGTTGACCGACGCGTCTTTCAGCAGCCTTCATCTCTGGATTTCGGAGGTCTTCGACTTCCCTTGTCTTTTGGCTGGTCCTGGTCGACTTCGCTTGCTTCGTCTCATTTTTCCACTTGCTTTCATGTCATTTCTTGAACTTGCTTTCGTCTCATTTTTCCACTTGCTTTGGCCTTTCTTTTTGACCTGCTTCGTGGTTCGACTTGCTTCGTGTTCCGACTAGCTTTGTGTTTCGACTTGCATTGCGTTGACCTTTTGACGACTCTTTGGGCTTTGGCCGTGAATTCTCCAGGTGGGCTTATCATTTTCTGGATGCTAGGTGCATATGTTGATTCTTCTCTAGGTACGCTTATCACCGCTCTCTGGGTGCATTTATTGCCGCTGGACATCTGTGTCATTAAGTGCATTCCGATCCTTCATTCTGGCACCTCCGGTAGGGTCATAGTATATGGGGATTTCGGTTCCGGTAGGGTCATCCCTCTCTTTAAAGGTCGTTGCTCTGCCGACAACTTATCTCTTCAAATTGGTATTGTAGCTCGGTTTCGTACTCGTCGCCTTCCTTGATTTGGATGAGGTGATAGGCATTCCTGAGGTCCTGTTGAGCATCTCCGAGATCAGTGGGAGAGGATATCGGATCTTCGACGCGGCCTGAGTGAGAGCTCGGTAGTCCACACACCGCCGCAGTCCGCCGTCCTTCTGCTTCGCAAATGAGATCGGTGCTGCCACAGGCGGTGATGATTGGAAGTGTATCTTTCCCAGCTCTTGGTCTCACTCGCTCTTTCCGAGATTTCGTAGATCCACGCAATGTGTGTGGTTCCTCACGGCCGGGTACCCTGTCATTTCCTCTCACCCTCTTCCTACGGCGGTCTTCCTCGCGAATTCCCTTTGGATGCATTGAAAGGTGCGGTGCGAGAGTTGCCGTATCTTTGCTGCATACGTCCACATAGTCCTTGTATCTCATGAGGATACGACAATTCTTGATATCGTGCTGGGATGCGACCCCCATCATCTGTTACCATCTCCACGCTAACTATGTCTGTTCCTATCCTCGTTAGCCATGTCTGCATTGTAGCGTGCTTTGGCACGGTGGAGATGGGCAGGGGTCCTAGGTTGGCTAGATCAGACGGTTCGTCGCAATAGACCACCCCCTTTGTCCAGTTTCTCCCTTCGTGTCTCGGCGAGCCGGTCGCAGTCATTCAAGCACCGTCGCTGTGTCAGTCTTCTGCCGCAACTACCGCCGCTGCTCCTGCTCGCGCATTCAGTATCCTGGGGTTTCTCTCACGTTCGGTGATGCCTTCCAGCGATGCTCCCAGCAACCCTTGACATTCGCCAAGTCATACGACGAATGCCTCGACCACTTCTTCACTAGCTCAGAGATCATCGACTGCCGTAGCCCCGAGTAGTTGTATACCCGGAGAAGGCTCACCATTTTGGTTACCTCACTGCGTTCCAGCAGAGGACTTGTCCAATCTGCTTCTGGAATCTTCGCCCGTTGCAGTCCAGATGGCGCTCGCAGGGCTGTCAATCGAATGTTGCTGCAGTTGATTTCCGGGTTTCTCACCATAAATCATGGCAAGCCCAAGAATAGGTCGTATACCTTCATTGGGACGACTAAAACCTCCGATTCGTCAACCGGTTTAAGGTGATCAAATACTGAACCAAGAGACTGGCCATTCGACTGTTTACATACATCATCACCGGGCCAGGGTGGAGGTGAATGCTGGTTCGTATGGTAGCTCGGGTATCCTAAGTAGGCTCGGCGATAAAATGATGCTCATTGCCCCGCCGTCGAGTGGTGCTTTGACTTGCTGCATGTTGCCATGTATATCTCGTACAAGGTAGGTTTTGTGGTCTCCGCTGCCGCGGCGAGTGCATTACCGGTTTGGCTTTTGGCTTTCATAGACTTCCTTTGAAAGCCACGGTGCTGGTGATATGTTGGCACGGCTGCCTCCACTGGGCTTAGTGGACTTGACCGATTTAAATTCCCGGGATCGGGATTGTTGGAATTATCAGAAATGCCTTTGGTGTTGCTGTCCTCCGAGCTTCCTCGAGGTTGCTAGAGTTGTAGGTGTTCATGCCAATTGAAGTCGATGCACTTTACTCGATTCGAAGGGATGTAGTCGCAACTTTGCTGATTCGCAATTGTCTTTCAACTTCGCCTTCGGTTCTTCGTATAGCCGATTCAGGGGTATGATCGCGTCATTGATTGTAGGTTCTCCGACTGATGATTGCACTCAATTGACTTGTAGAAATCGTGTTGGACTCAATATCTCTATCGTATTCGGTTTCTGTCATTGGCTGAATCGAATTGTCGCGGCCTCTAGTCGTGATAATTGTCGTCATCGCCGGTGACACGTCTCGTACGCCAATTGGTGCTCAATTGAATGATGAAACAATCGGTATCCGTTCTTGCAGTAATCATGCTTCGATATGTCGTTTTTAAGGCTGTAATCCCAATTGTAGACTTGATGATGTGGGGCGTCAGTAAAGGGGTAAACTCGTGAAATGTCGTGAGCGAAACGTATCCGTTTACTGAATAGCGATAATAGTGTAAGGGCACGTACGCCAGCGTTCGGCCTTATAGGCATACGTATGGTAATTATGGTATACGGTTGCAAACGTGGACTGGAGCGATAGTAAATATAGGTGTATAGGGAAGATTATCGCTAGAGATCTAAGTCTCATGGCGAGCCGACTATATAGAATGGCCGTTACCCGGCCACAGTCACGTGTCGCCGTTACAATTTTGATGATCACTCCGCTTCCTCTGAAGACTTTACGCATATTGAGCTGTGTCCTGATCTCAGTGTGGGAATACGTTCACTCGGGATTGGATGTTAAACTGGAATGTTGCTAGGAAGTCATCAAACTGCATTCCTGTATCACAGTATCATTCTGGATGTGTCATATCAAAGGTTTTCCTCTTCATTGCTTTGGGTCTAATTGACTATCTACACTGTGTGCAGTTGGCTTCTGTCAGTTTTGCATTCTGCAGGAGTAGTTCTGTATTCAGTTTGATGTAACTGTTTGGCATGTCTTGCAGTGCATTCATCATCTGTTATGTTGCTGTAACTTCAGATCTTGTGATAGGCTCACGCTCAGGCTCGCTGTGGTTGTCTCCTGGACTGTTGTTCAGTCCATATTCCATGTCGGCACTGCTGTATTGTTCACCATCAATAGTGGCTTGTTAGATTGCATTCTGCAGATATATGGAGTCTTGTCGGGTGATAATCAATACTACTCATCCAGGAGGGGATTGTAGGTTTTCTGTCCTCCAAAGCGAAATACCCAAACACAATTGGCCTCTGGCAGCACTCTTAGGAGGTAAAGTAGATGATTGACAGTAAACTTGATGCACAGGGGGTTTAAATCTGTCAGTAGTCTCATTTTGCTACAATAGGAGTAAATCTCTGGCATCCTGGTGAGCAAAATATTATCAATAACTGCGACATGGAATATCATGTAACATCACATATGCCAATGCTTCACATCCGATGGATGTTGCAGTAGTGCCAATGCAGATCACAGCAAGTTAGAATATATGGAGGGGTGGGCGATAAGTTATTCGATGTGAATCTAAGCAGCACAGATGTGACCTATATTGAATGGTGCCTACCCGGCCTTGGGTCATGTGTCATCATTATACAGATTGTATGGTACATATTCAATATTTGGGGCTCAATTAACATGTGTACTGTAGTGTACATTTCTGCTTTGATTCAAGTGCAGGTATATTTCAGATATGTGAATATATATGTTTGATGTTTATACATGTGATGCTGCCTGTATATTCTCCCAATTGAAGCATCTTTGATTAGTGACAATTAATTTTTGATGAATTATTTGAGTCCATGTAAACCTCAGATCTACAAATCAGTTACTATACTATGTGCATGCAACTCTAAGTGCAATTGATTATTGCATTTTGCTTCAGTGGCAGTATATGTATGTCCACTGTGAATATTGATGAATTACTGGTGGTTGTGAAGTCGCATTGTTATTCATTGAATGTTATACTCTGCAGTGCTGGTAGCTAAGTCCGCACAGCCCATTCTGATAGCTAAACATATGCAAGGTAAGTATATGAATGCCACTACAAATATACCATAATGTTAATACTCCAAGTTACACATCCAGTATTGGAAGGTAGCAACTATGTACTGAATTCCACATGTAATGCCTGGCAATATTGGAAATCTTACTGAAGAAGTTGTTTAGTATGTATTCAGGTGAACCTATATTTTGAGATCATGAAACAGCTTCAGTGATCCACACTATATTCAACCAGCTGAGGTCTAAAAGACAGAAACTCTATACACAGTTTCTGGTCAGTGACTTAGTAGATAACTGGAGTCTACTGCTCACCATATATAATAGATTCCTCAAAGAAGTTAAAGTTCACCCTATCTCTAATGCTGGGGTAAGTGTATTCTAACTATATAGTATATATAGAATTTTAACCATCAAGTCTGAAAAGGGATTATCTGATTTGATTTCATCATAAGAGCTTGAACCCAGAGAATTTCAAATATACTCTCTACTCAGCAAACCAATAGATAACTGCCATCTCCTGCTCAGCACTCATCTTGAAAGACTTAAATGGTAAATGAATTGTAGACCAACTTACCTGGGTTCAAACATCTTATTTACTTTAAGACAGCTGGAAGTTTCAATGTAATCAACAGGACTCAAGTTAAGAAAAGACAGCTTTCGGGATTGTACACAATGGTCAGTATAAGGTTTGCCTGCGATCGCTGCCATTCAGTTGAATGCTGTAGTCCAGTTCAAGATTTGGTCCATCTCAAAGTCTTGAAATTATCTGCAATCATGCATATGCACAGTGCAAAATAAAAGTTCAGTTCTATATCCAAATCATCCTATAAGGAGCTTTCAACTACAGTATACATTGTTAGTTATCATTTTGGTAGTAGTCAAAACTAAATTAATGTTTAATTCATTAATTGTGGTAAATAACAGTAATTAGCCATGTAAGCTAAATGTGAGTGAGTATTTAAGCTCTATTTACTACCAATCTTAGTATTGAGAAAAAATCTGAATCAATTAGTTTACCTCAGAATCAGTATTTTACTTATCTATTTTTTCTTTTCTTTCTTTCCCTGCTTTGTATACCCAAATTCGCTTTCTTATCAAATGACAATAACATTGATATCAAAATCTACAGCAGACATTGCACTCAAATGCCGGAGAGTAAACCTGTACCTACGATAGTATCTGATTCAGTGGGAAATAAGCTGTAGCATCCTGAAACAACATAATATGATAAAATAGCGTAACCTTCCAATAAACATACTACATATGAAAATACACATTGATTCTCTGCCAATAACAAAGTCAGCTAGCACCTTATAGCCAAACCATTATAACTTTCAAAATTTTCACTCTTATTAGTTGAGAAGATTCTCAACATCACAGCAATTATATGCCATGCAGTCACCTTAAATACTGAAATGATTGGTAAAATTACTTCCTATAGACTAGTTATATGTATAAGTAATAATGATCAATCAATTTTCTAGTACTCAATTCACCCAGTCTAAACCATACATTACTATTTCTACTGTATTTATCTTGCAAGTTTTTCAGAAGCATCCATTTCAATTCTTTGTGGATTGGCCTAAAGAAACCTCCAATTTTCCAATAATTAGTATCCCTGTAAGAGTGTTTTTATTTGGTATTGGGCAATAGATATCCATCTATTCCAGTGCCGCTGACACTTCCTAAATGCCAATACAAACTATATGTCCACAATATAAATATGAACTACTGATATACTTGCAGCGGTACTATTGCAAGACTCATCTTGAGTTGCATTCTCTTCAATCCAAAACCACTTCATCGCACAGTTTTCCCATTTTTAATTACACATAACACTCTATTTACCCTTATATACTGTCACTGTATAGTTAAACTCCATTTTCATCTCATCAACATGGAATCAAGACACAGCCCAGTGAGGAATCACCATTCACAGAATATGAAATGTACACATTGCGCAATGAGGTGAAATGTTGGAGCTGAGATGAAGAGAGCCAAATATTCACACACTTTCAGGACCGTTCATGGTATCTGATGAGTATTAGTTAGAAAAGATTAAATGTGACATGGGGAGCAGAGAGATGGAGTGGGAGAATGTAACTGGATACCCGTCCATAAGTATCTATTGACATTGTATGAAATGACAAATAGCCCATCTGAGGGTGTGGAATAAAGACTTTCAAAGAGTAAACTGTGTCTTCCATTGTATGTGTGTTGAGATATTCAATGTACCATGGGGTCTCGCAAATAGAAATATTCCCCAACACCTATTCCACCTCTGTTATTTATATTACTCTGTAGACCCTACTCCAACTTCTCCTGCTAATATGAGTGGTGGTGGTGGTGGCGGTGGTGGTAAGAAACTGATTTTTCCACCACAGGGAGCACTAGCCTCTAAGAAGACAGGAAATCTTTATTGATCTTCAAAACTTTGACTTCCCACCGATAGATTTTGCATTGTACCGGAGATACCTAATGTCTTGAGTTTGATATATTGTATTTAAGCAGAACGATGCATACAGTCATTCAGAGGTCAGTGAAAATAATAGGCAGGACCTTAGTGAGTTCACCTGTTTTCACAATAATTAAGAAGATGATTTCAATAGCCAAATGAAGCTTCTACTTCCAACCTAGGTATGCCAGAACAATACATTACAATTTCCAAGAGTTCCACTGCCAAAGAAATAGCCCCATGCCACTGCTATCACAATATACTCTCCGCATTCAAATTTCTCAATATCAGCTATGGTTAAAATAGACCTATTCCTGAAATGAACAATGTCTACTATTAATAAATTAAAGCAGTCTAATCTTGCACCTGCCCCAGACCTCTCACTACCAAAGACAAGTGGTGACTAGAACATTCCACAACCAAAGATTAGTGGAGATAATAATGTTCCCCAGCTGCAAAATGCTAGTGTTGATGTGACAATAAAGTCTGTAAAAGCTATTCTTTTTGTAAAGACTTCTTCATTCAAAGAATTTGTTACCAACTATGCCCCGGTCACTGAAGTTTGAAACTAGCAATTGATACACATGATCACCGGCACATATAGATGGCCCATATTGTTCGGATTCATATCTAGGGGCCAATTACCTGATTGTATTCCTTGTGATATAGATCTGCAATTATGAGAAGCTGTAAATATTGTATTTTGTTTAAAGTTCATTTATAAGATTTAAAACATGTATATTACTTCGGAATATACACAAAAAAAGTGAAAGCGTAGTAGCTATTGTGAATGATTCGCAGATAGAACTGATTGAACAGTTGTCCATAAGAACAAATTTGATTGTAGCTCAAGAACTCAACTTTAAGTATACTTTCAGAACCTCCTGTTTGCCAATACCTATATTCCACAGGGTATGGAAGATATGAAAACATGGTGTGCATAAATAAGAGTACTAGATTTAATGAATCATCAATTTATCTTTAACCAATGAGGTTGGACTGCCAGCCTACCACAACTCAGTTATTTCAACCAATTATCTCCACTCAAGCACTGGCACCTACAGTAATTCTTTATGATCCATGCTGATATACAAGTGAAATGATGAGTACCATTATGTTTTCTCAAGAGGTATATGAAGGAAATGTTTGCACTTTGCCGGTGATAAATATTATGGTAAACGCCACTGCGCTCATCAATTACCCATTGGTGGGCCGCTTCCTATACCATCTTTCGCCACTTCTCAGCTAAGATAGGTATACCATATTTCTGCTTGGCACTTGTCAGTCTGAATTGGTGCTTCTATAGCTTAACTTGTACTTTCTCCTCACCTTCTCTACTCTTCTTTTCCTCACAGCTTTCCTCATTTCGCATTTCACATTCCTGGTGGATTACTCCATTCTCACCTGGATATATCACATTGCCTTTGATATCTCATTTTGAGTTGCCCTAGCTAAAATCCCAATTGAGCTTTGTCCGCTATCACTAATCAAACCAAATAACATTGAAATTCAATTCCACACCATAGCCAGGTGTGAATTATCGGCTAAAATATTTCAGGTCTCCAGTTGCTGTGCACAGAAAATTGATTGTTGATTCCTACTGTTGTTAGCCCTGATAACATAGAAGACATAGTGGATGAGATTGACACAATAATCAATTGACTTAATTCAATTACAAGGTAGAATTATCTGGTTTGTACACCAACATAATATTAGTAGATTAGTTACCATTTTATCCAGTGTCATAATGTAGCCATATATGATGCAAAGTGGAAGATCATGCTGGCTGCTGTAGTATAATTCAGAAGTTGATAATAAGCAATAGTCCATAGATCATATTCACCATGGAGTGTAATCATTTGTTCATAAACATGTGGAGAGTTTGATATAATACCATCCATACTGCAAATGATAAGCTCGATTACTACTAGTAACTTTTGTGGATTTTTTTGAATTTCTGTATTGAGTGTGAAACAGTCCCAGATGATTCCAAAATCCTCTCACATGGTCCTATATGCTCCCCAACTTATCACAATCTCTCTCATTGTACTTCTGTACAGGTTGTTTGATATCAAAGATACTTCACAGACCGTCTGAAATATATTCCAACAATCACATTCTCTAAGTTCAATTGTGTCACTTATAGATGTATTTTCTACTATCTCTTACATATTCCTGTATAATTCCGGTAAATATAATACATTGTAATTGTTTGCACTACAGTCACTGTGAATGATTACCATGTTCAGCTATCTGACATTCATTTCTATACATATTACGGAATGTGATAGATATGATTATAATAACAATAAAGGAGGAATTTAAGATGTAGGGGATAATATTAGTAACAAACTCATTTGTAAGTAGATTCAAGTTAAAGAAAGTCTTGCCAACTAATATAGTACAAAATCCATAATTAGTATATAGTCAATTCAAATACTGAATGCATGACATGCAGTTAACTCTATTGTCCATTGAGTACCAATAACAATGTAGATATAAAACAGAAACAAACTTCTAAATCTGGCTATATCACATTGATGTACAGTGATAGGTAATATCAATTGCTCTCCTTTCAGTCATTATATGACACTTGTCTTAAATCTGTCTGAATTCAATACTTGTTCCAAAAATATATTATACCCTAATTGAAAATGTTGAATTGTAGAAATATTTAAGTCCAATTCCGATACACTAATCGTTGTAGTTACACATTGTGTATTTGTGTGGCCGTTTGTCCCATCAGAAACCGAGTTCCATTCACAATTGACATAAATATCTACTCATGATTATATGTTATAATACTGGATATTGCATTGTGACTCAGCTCTGAGATCTATGGAATTCAGGTTATATTTGACTATTTGACTATTGCTATATCTAGTATAGTTTCTATTAATGCATTTAATTCCATTCTATTTTACATCACTATTGTAGTTTCTAAAATCTTCTCTAGTTGTTGTAGTAGTAAAAGTCGAAATCCCTTGTAAGTTGTTCATATTCTATTGTACTGCTGTCCGCTATTTGCACAATTTGGATAATTATCCTCACTGAGAATATCAAATACTTATACTACTTTGCATATTCTAAATCTGATTTGCTTATATGAATTTGAATTGAAATATACTGTAATGGCTTTCAGAGAGCTACCAATACGATAATATTCAATGCATAATTTCATTAGTATTTTTGAGTTCTAATATCAGTTAATTGGTGAGTATTTTGGTATTGTCAGCAAACACAATACATTAGCTATAAATAATATTATTATACTTTTATTATATATATAACTGTTGGTAAAGTAATAACAATAGGTCTGACGTTACTCTTTATTACCACTGGTAGGGTAGTTCAACTTTCTGTTGAATATACAAAGGCTTTTTGCTGCTGGAAGAGCTAAGTTTGTAGATCCTCCAGATATCATATATAGTGTCATACATGGCAGAGATAACATTGGTTATATGTATACAGTATCAAGATGTTGGATAAGGTTTTCGATATATTTATTTGATTGCATTTTGGTGATGATCAGTTAGTCAGTGGGGATGTTCCAGTATTGTCAGGAATCTAAACCAAATGTCAGCAATAAGAATATTGGTCTAGAATACAGGGTCATATTCAATACTCCACAATTTACAAAATACCTACCCTCACTCTTCTTGCATTTCAAAACTGAGTTTGTTCTGTGTAGTATTGCTGTGCTTTCAGCATACCGTCAGTTACCATACTGATAGTCTTTAGCAATAGCTATCTATTGATAACTGCCAGTGGATAGTGTGTTGTTACTAATTAGCCTAGTGCCAGTGAATTTGAATATGTAGATACAAATAGCAATGTTGTTAAACTTCAAAAGTAATAAGTAAAATAGTAGAACACATGTGAGTCAATCTTTGAAATGGAGTATCTGCAAGATCATAGTAGACAGGTGACTTACTTGTAGTGAATACAGTGAGGATATTCCCAGGTGGAGTGCAATTTTGGATACTGGAAGGATTAACATATTTAAGTATTAACTATGCATTGGATGTATTTTGCAACAATAGATCATCAGTGGTGTTAACAACAGACTTATCTCTCTGTATGAGTACTAGAGTCAGATTAGAATCAGGTCCAGCCATCTGCAATACATTTTAGTATTTAAAACCTTAACTTTTGCATTTGAACTAATTCCCACACGAATACGCTAGTCATGTATGGTCAAAATATGGACTTCAATCAAATATGTGAGTTCTAATCCCAGTGGAACATGATTAATATGAAAGCTGTACAGTTCTAAGTTCTCTAGCATCTTCCATAGATATGTTTGTAATTACATCAATACTTATGAAGTTGATGTGGCATGTGTCTCATTCTTAATGTATTTTGGCTCATTGTTCGCAGCCCCACTGAACATATTTATGCATTGGTGAATCATACACCTGGAGGAGAATCGCAGTCTGAATCTATATAATTTACATCTATATCATACTGCCATATAATTAGATATCAGATACATTTTTGAAGGCAAATATACTATTTGGATACAAGGACAGAGAGTAATCAGAGTACAAGATAACTTGTATCTTGAATGATCTGAGTAACAACCCAGGTATTGTGTAGTGTCTCTGAAGAATGAATTTCTGTCTCCCAGAGCCTCCTGGAGCATTTGGAAGTTGTTAGATCAAAATCTCACAATGGTAATATTTATGAGTTGACTCAATCTTTGCAGTGGCCATTGGAGGTACCCGGATGTGCAGGCGACAAACTTATCAAAATATAGAAGGACCTTTGATTGCATCCAACACACTTGAAAAACACCTTTCAATGTCGGTGACAAGCTTTAAAGCAAGTTCAATGGATACATTGCTTTCTGTAAGAAATATGATATTCTTTCTATATGCTACTTGTGTACCTGGAAATCATAGTAGCTTCTCATTGTTAAATGATTTGAAAAATGATGTACTTAGTTTCTATACTCATCTAGATATCTATAGATGTATGTCTCTGTGTATCTATATTTGTATCCATCTAGCCATGTATACAAAGTCTATGGAAATGGGCTGCTGATGGTGCTTGCATTCAATTTGAGGGGAAGCTGGAGATGGGCATTAAGTGAAACTACAGATTCACATGATGAAGTGATTAAGTGTACTTAGAGACACACTTTGAGGACATTATCATATGAAGTTAGAGTTGCACCTGGAAGCTATCATAACACAAGTTTTCAGATGCATTCAAAGTGCATGATTGTATTTAGCTGGTGGCAGAAATCAACTAAATTCGGAGGATTACTTGGCGACAGTAATCAACGTTTTGGAGATATCCTTGATTGGTTTGATCATATAAATGTAGTGATGCACATAGATGCTGTAATTGGGTAAACTGAGAGCTGAACTTGGAGGCCACAATCTAGCAGATAGAGATGTACATGGCAACTGTGGTTTACTGTACATGGAGATGCACTTCTTGGGCCTAATGAAGTAAACTCAGCGAATAATTCACAGGTTGTTGTTATATAAATTATGAATATTGCATTGAGGTGATCGATCTGAAGGCAGTCATTCAGTAGTAAGCTGTAATGGTACATGACATATTGTTCAGTATATAACTCACAATGGTGAGAATGTAATCAGAGCTGACTGTATTTGTGAGATACTGGCAAACTGGCTGGATGCAGACAAACAGTTGAGAGGGATGCTAACAGCTGGGGCAACATTGAGGGTTAAATTCAGAGGTAAAATTATGCAGAGTGAGAAGTAGGGGGATGAAGACTGCTGATGTTTAGTGGATGATCAACTCAGAGTTGACTTATTATGATGGCACAAGGAGGTAGAAAGGGATGGTATAACATGAATATTACCAGAGAGAGTAGAGATGTTGATGAGCTATAGAGAGAGGGTGGAGGACAATGTTGATAATATTGGGTAATATGAGATAATGTGGAAAATAAGATGTATGATCTTCTTAATCACATGGAGTATAAAGTATGCTTGTATGACTGGCAGCCCAATTGCAGGTTGTACAGGTTGTATCAGGTACACTAAACTCACTGTCTTATGCAACATTCTCTTCACTCCCAGCTGCTGATGGTCGTCCCCTCCACCTCTTCAATCTCCTCTCATTTGCAGCACCCATTGCTCTCTGTCATATACACCACTCTATTATCACTACAATACTTCAAGTTGAGTCATCCCACTCTTTCTCCTTGTGCTATTTTTATAAGTTTGCACCAAGTATAGTACTTACCCAAGATTGACTATCTCCCACTTCCAGCCAGTCTCTCATATCTTATCTCTCATCTCTCATCTTTCATTTGTTGTCTCTTATATCCCATTTCTTACATCTCATGTCTCATCTCCAATCTGTCATCAGTTATCTGTCATTCCTTAGTTCTGATGTATCAACACATCTTGGCATTCTCTATACTCTACATGGTCATGATTATAAGTTGCCCAATAACTACAGTCTCTTTTGTGGTCATGTCTCCCTCCCTACCAACCACCTTCTAATTAATGACTTCTCAGTTCCTCTCCCATTTCACTGAATCACTACCTCCAAGTTAATCTCTATGTTCTTTTAATCACCACAGAGTAGTGGATCTTTGAACTCAGTCAAATACAGATTCAATGTGCTTCTCTACATTTTCATGACAATGTACTTATGATGCATCTTTGTGTTCATTTGATAATGTCACCACATATGTTATTCACTCATGGCCATCAATTGAATGTGATATATTACCCAGCGACTGTATCCAAGTACATCTCTATACTCACTTGATTACAGTATCTAAGTAGGCTTTATTATAGCCTTCCTATAAACATCCAACCTAGTACAAATATAAACTCCAATTGCAATGCTAAGACTATTCGATCATGGCCTCCAAGTGCATATCAAAACTTTCTTGATCACTATCTCCAAAGGTATTTCCAAACGGTTTCAATGTCAGTATTCAAAGATATCTCCAAGTTCAGTTGGGTATGACCTCAAAGTATATTTTGAAATCCCTCAACTACCTTCTTTCTGTGTAGCTATCTGTTCACTCAATCACTATCTCAATGTTCACACAATCTCTGGGTTAGAGTCCTTCTCTCAGATAGTGTTATCAACGGTTCAAAATCCGCAGTTCAGTTCGGGGTGCGGGTCGGAACCGAACTGGGACCATATCAATGGGTTGTAACCCCTCAATGAACCGAACAGCACCGAACCCGAGGGTTTTTGGCCAGTTCCACAACTTTGCAAACTCTGAATGTTGGCTGCAATTAAGTAGTTGAGTTCTGATCATATCTCAATATGATATATACGTACAAGATGCAGTTTTGCATGCTCTTTCACCTCGTATTCTCCGCTTTGCAATCCAACCAATATTCGTTGCATCACTGCAAAAAACGCCCATTTTTTGACGTTATTTCCCAGCCACTCAGCAAATATTGATCAGATTGCAAAGTGGAGAACAGGAGGTGAAAGTAGATGCAAAACTGCATGTTGTACATATATATCATATTGAGATACGATCAGAACTCAAACACTTAATGGGAGCCAAAGTTCTGTGTTCGCGCAAATGAGGCTCTGCTGTATGTAGAACACGGTCAACAATCCATGGGTTTATGTCTGGTCCAGGTAACAACCCTGCCAAGACAACGGGGGTCGGGTTTTTGGACGGGTCTGGAACCACACTGGACAATGTTTCCAGTCCAGGCCCAGACCGCTAGCGGGTTACCCGGACCTGTTGCTAACACTACTCTCAGATTTCCCAATGACCAACTCTAGGTGCTTTTGTGATTGTAATCGAGTACCATTAGCAGCCAGAATAATGCAATGTACAAATATAGATAGATGTAGATAGAGATTTCATGTCATATTCCAATGTGGCAAATTCTCTTCTGATTATAAAGTAGAAATGTCAAACATAGATAAATATCATAAATGAGATGGCTTGGAGATAGACTTGGGGTTATAGCACCAGGTATCTTGAGAACCACAGCTTTGGAAATAAAACACCAAGGTTAAAGTCTCAGTAGACATGGACAGAGGTTTAAGCACCTCTGAAATATCGCCTTAACAGAAGTCACATTTCATATTACATTCAATTCACCTACATACTTGCTGCTGTGGTCAACAGCACCTGTAAATCCTTCGGTGGCATCAGAGTTCACTTGGTTCACCTACAGGGGAGGTTAATGCAATCTGGAATTTCTTTGCAGAACAAGTAAGGGTGACCAGCAGATAATAGCTGTTTGCATGTAACTTCTAGACCATTTGACATTTTGTTGCAGTACTCCAACTACAAAGTGGTAGCATTATTTAATAAAACCGTTTCAGCAAGTTGGAACTGGACTGTAACTGGATTACCTGCAGCAATTGTTGATACTCATCTGGAGCCTTATATTGCAGCTCAAGGTGTAGTTTATTGTTGTATATTCTATTCTATCTGCATATCCATATAATACCAAAAGATTTCTCTTTCCCACTGTTCATCTCCATTTCGATTTTCTCTCATTTATGATTGCAGTTGCTCTTCTGTCTATTCAAATTTTCGGCAATCACATTTAACAATATGTGATTTTCTGATTGCTAATATTGTACTATGTAGATTATGTATCCTAGTAGTATTCCGGATACAATGTGATATTCCTGAAATTAATATTCCAGCCATAGCCATTTATAATTGTGTCACATCAAATGGCAAAATGGTATAGCCTTCTTTATTCTGTATCCCACTAAAGTATAATTCACTAACCTCTATGGGAATTCAAATCCAAAGAATGTATGTGTTTAAATATTCCAATTGGATGTTTACATTGCAGATATAAGATTGGGAGTGAATATTCTGAAAGTATAATTAGAATAAATCAATAGACATGTCCTGTATACTACTCCCCTCAAGTATCACAACATATTGTTGGATTATAACTGCCCCATGACAATACTGAAATAATGTATAATCTCTGTATGTATAACCAGTATCTTCGCAAAGGTAATAGTTGAAATAATGCTAAGGTATAGTTCATCTTGTCAGGTGGAGAAGAATACTATTATCAAGTACTAAATAATCACACAGTTATTATCATTAAGTAGCAATTTAAAGACTGCACAATGATTTTCCAACTATGTTATTTGATGAAAAATACACACCTCAAAGGAATAACCTTAATTTAACCTAATCTGATTCAATAAGATTTGCAACTCAATTAAGTGACTACTCTTTGAGTAATTTACTGTAGTGTCTATATTAAATATTTCACCTTATTTTACTGTTTCTGTATGGATGATAACCAAAAGTACTTGTTGTTTAAACCAATGATATAAGTCTTGTAAACTCTGTTGAGATTGCATTCAGTTGACAGAATTCAATGTCTGTTTTAATCTACTTATCATCAAGTATGCATAATTGTCCTTAGATATAGCTGGACATATTGTACCTTGCAGCCAATTCAGTTTTCCATTGTATTCCAATACATAATTGCAGAGTAGAAATGAAATAGAAATTTGATCTAGGTATCAAATGCATTATTGGTGAATACATTATCATTAGTCATACTGCCCAGCTTTATGTGATATCCATCTATGTTCCACCGAGTGTATATTTGCTTCATCACTTTCCCTTCAAAATAGAAATGTAGTATGTATTTAAAACAACTCAGTATCAACTGAAAAAGATATGGGGTATTGGCATGAATAGTTATTACAGTAATGATTGCTTGCTTTATTGTTAGAATCTACATCTCACATACTGGTATATCATTCCATTATTTGTGTTAATAAAATTTCTTCTTTTTGGTTGCATATACTGAGATAATATTAGCAGCCACTCATGTTTTAGAATAGCTGATATACTGCAGTCTTGCTTAAGCTGAGAGGATTTTACATTGCACTGTCAATTTGTTTGTACTTTAAATTTCTAATTCAAGAAAGTAAATAAGCAGTCCATTTCTATTAATTTGTTAGTGTATATGCCACTTCTGTTATTCGCACATACAAAATACCACTGTCACATATCTGATTCCATGACATATCTATCTTAGTAACTTATCATTTCCTAACAAACTCTTTATAAATCACACCATACAAGTAAATAATACAATTACCAATTTGTATACTAGTAAATGCCAGTATATTAAATGGATATATAATACACATCATAATTTGTACCTTGTACTTTATTAACCTTCTTGAAACGGCCACAGTTCAACTTTGTCAAATTCTGTTCTTTTTACAATTATATTGTATGATAATACATCTATATCTCCCACTGTTGTTCAAATTGACACTATACTAATCTTCAATAGCATTAGTAATACATACTATCTGTACTACTATTGGAAGTTGAATCTAGCAAGAAATACAGCCAGCAATCAAATATGTGTATTACATTAATTCATGTCATATATTCTGTTTCAACTATAGTGTTTTCATTGAAATATAGCTGTTAATCTTCATATACTGAATTAACTTCTTGTAATTTCTCTCCAGGTACTTGTGTAGGTTAGAGATTAGTTATGAAATTAGGAAATATGTATCAAATTTGCAGTTATTTCAATAGTTATATTGAATGTACAAGCTCTGAACAATCTGGAAGATAATGTAACTATAGTTTTAATTGAGAATACAGCAGTGAAATTGATAGATAGTCAAATATGGTCAGTTAGTTGCCATGGAATAGCAGTAAATATGGTGGATATCGATTTAGAAACTATGAATATCAGGGAATCAAATACTCAGGGTATATCTGTCTCTGGTCTGTAGTTGGTACTTATCAATAACCTTAATACTTCTAGTATCATACAGAATATACCAGTCTAATTAACCTACATATCTGAACTATAATGATTTAATTATTTTACCAATGCAGAGGTAATTCTGAAGTATATTTGCATTGTGCGATGTAAATTACAATTAGTTCTGTCTAAATTGGTATTAGCTAATGGAGTGATACATCAAAAGGTGGTGATGAATATAGAAATTATACAAAGTTGCAAAATAATATTTAACCAAGTTATACGAATGATTGATTCGACAATTAATTGGTGATTGAATCAGGGATACATATGTATTTTCAATGTGGAAATTATGATTTTCCCATACTATTACTCCAGCCGTACCGACTATAATTCTTTTTAATACAATATACTGTCCAGTTAGGTATTTGTGCTGTCATGTCGTGACCAGTACATGTTCACTGGATGTAAATAGTATATATCCGGTTGGTTTTCCCCAGTATGAATAGATAGGAATCAGACTACTCTCATGATATATACATCATTAGTAAAAATATGATGTGGGGAATGACTCAGTTCTGGACTTTCTTATTCAACTACACAGTGGCTTTTTAAATCATCACATATTCCACATTCAGATATAGAAATTACAGCTTCAAATCAATTGTAATTAACTTGATTGAGCCCAAATATAACTGATTGCAATTAGAACAGCCAGTTCAGCAAAATTGCAAATACTATAGAATATTTTCTTATTGCTTGCTGCACTTGTTAAGTACAATTGTTTTCAGAAGTAGAATGTGAAGAGTACTAATACAGCCCAGCTTGAAATAGAAAGCTTTAGGTTATAAACATGGGAGGTGAGTTGTTGATGGTAATAAGAATTCAAAATATTGATGATGATTTCTTTCTGAATCTCATCACAAAATTACTTGCCAGTGGCAATTTGAACAACATATATCAGTTTCTGATTCTGAATACATTATTAGCGAAATCAATCTATCAGTATTTCATATTAATAATTACTCTGTATACTGTAGCCCCAAAAGAGAATGCTGAGAGTGCTAATAAACTCCTTTCAACGAACTATCATAATCACATTGTAATGAAATGTCTGCTAATTGTTTCTGTGATACCCAACATGAAGAATCAATTTCAGCAGTTATATCTTACAGCGTTGTGAAGTAGTGCTCTAAATTAAATATCGTTATCAAAATGGCTTGCCTAATCCTTTGGAGCTGAACTTTGTAATGATATGCCACTGTCATATTGTCCTGCAATATACTAGTGCTTGATTATCAGACATCAATAATCACTGTCATAATGTCCACTGCATTTCCCTACCTTTTTATACTACAAGAGAATATTCACATTGGAGTAATTAATAGTCATTATGAAGGGATATGTTGTATCAGTCAGAGCCCCCTTAAAGTGATAAATGCAAACTGTATATAGGCTCTCTTAAGCTGAACTCTGGATACATTGTAACATATATAGCCCTGCACATCGTCATGTAATGCCTAATTGTTAATACTGCATCTGGATTCATTATCAAATTAATCAATCCATTCCATCTGTTGTCAATTAAAGTCCAATACTTCTCCTAAGCATCAAAGTGATTGAACAAGAAATCAAGAGTACCCTATATTTGAAGTTGGTACTGGCAAACCCAAAAGGTAGTTTGACTGATGCCCATTGTGAGATAACAGTTGCAATTCAATAACATCCACACCTATCAAGAACACATAAACGAAGCTTCATCAGGTTCAGTTGCCCTGTGTTTTATAGTTTCAAATGCTGTCAATATTTTAAAGCTATATATTATCCATGACATCTTGTTACATGTATACACCACTTTCAAGTACAGAGAGGCAATCATACATAGATTCTAGATCTTGCAAATAACAACATGTATTCCCCAAAGGACAGCTGACTGCCGGATGAGTCTAGCATATTCATTATGAACTCCTAATCTGAAGTTGGCATATTTGAAATCAGATAATGAAAGTGGGTGGATGTGTGCAAACATTTTGAGGTGGGGTGAGAAATTACCGCAACAAAAGTTTCTATTATTTCCATACAAATACATTTTTTTAGTGAATATCAAAAAATATAAATGAGAAGCTTCAGCAACAGCTCTGTCCATTAAATTAGGCTGCAAACTTTCATTACTCATTTCTGTTACTCTTGGGATGACTGAATTTGATAAATGCATGTTGGCTAATGTATTTGACAGATTAGTCAAAAGAGATAATACTTTGATTGATTATAGATTTTATATTTCTATCAAACAGCATCTTCAGGGAATTGATGCTGCTTCAGTTTTCAGTACCATTATAAGATGTGTAATTTCATATAAATTCTTTGTACTATATACTATGTACAGCATACTAAAATTGAGTAACACAGCATTCAACTTTAATGTTCAGAGAAGGTAACTCATTTTTAACTATATCAGCTTTAAATAAAACACCAAAACATTAAGTTTACAGGTTTGTTAGAGATTAACATTCCCAACTCCAACAGAAAATTATTTGATCACATATTACCACTATGGATGTGCAACCATTTGGTAGGTATTTAGTCCTGCATATATCATATTACCTTGAAGTCAATGAATGCCACAATCTGAATCTCTAAGTTTTCTGGCGTGCCAATATGATGAAAGAGTTAGCGAACAGAATATATCACACAGCATTGAACATTTCAGTTTGTATTACTAAATACAATATTCAGTACAGCTAATACATTATATAATGTTGTCAACATGATTTTCCAATGAAATGATATGCTCCCATAGAAATATAAACATTGCAATTCACTTCAACATGTTGTTCCCCATTATTGAATGCAGTTTACATTACATATTCTGGATTATAGTTGGAATATTTAATGGCAAGCCTCCGCATGAAAAACTATAGCAACCATCACCCTGTGGTAAACAACATGCAACTGAGTATGCACTTCTGATTTTGCACATGTTTTGGCTATTACAGATCGTAGACCCAAATTGGGTAAATCAAGCAATGCTGTACTATTTGGATATTTGGAATAATGTAAAAACTACATTTATCTGATAGTTATTTTAGTCTGGAGTTATCCAAATCTTATTAATTTGAACAATGTATTCTGTATAGATATTGCAACTGCAAGATTTTACAGGTGGTTGAGTAGGTAAACATCTCTAAATAACTTGCACCAATCCTTATAGCTCCAATCTAAGAGAAATTGCATACTACAAGCATTAAGATATAACATAATATGTGGACAGTATAGTAGTGTATTCCAAAAGATATATTAAAATATTTCATCTGATATTATCCACCTGGGATACTAATAGTAGACTTTGCAATCAAAAATCAACTCAAATACAATATTCTACACTTAGAAGTATATCAAGATTCACAACAGGCTCAATTGGTTGTTGATTGCCTGTATCTGGAGACATCACCTATCATTTAAAGAAGCTTATGCTTACTGTTATCAACATAATAAACAAGTCACCGTTCATAGCTATTTGAATAATAATTCAAATACTGAAAATCACACAGTTTAACACACAATGTATATAAAGTCTTTCTGGATCCATTATTTGAACAGTCAAAATTGCATCCTTTTTTTTTTCTGATATTTGTAAACTTTCTGCGTATTGATTGGTTCATTAGTAACCACATTTAAATGCTATATCTACTCCATACAAGATACATAACCTACCATTCAAGCATCTATTCCTGATGGGGATTTTCTCAAATTATTCGAAGACTGTATAGTAGTTGGAAATGTTGTAGCTCCTAGTATAGTAGTACACCTGAAGCTAAAGGCAAAATATGGGACTGGCTGATAAAGAATATTGTAATGAAATATAAGTCTAGCTCAAATAAATTTGCAAGTGTCATTTTGTTCTATCAGCAAATATCATTCTACAAGAGTTGCAAGATATAAACGATACTGTTTGGAATATTAAAGATAATATATTGTAATTTTTGATTCCATTTCTTAGAATGCTATGTTCTATTTGTCAGCTACCTAGATATCCATTTGTATTGAGTAGTACATCGCATATATCTCAGAGAATGTTCTTAATCAGTAGAGTCACCATAGCTTGTTCCAATGAATCCAATGACAGAGTAACATCAGTGACATTACTCTATTGAGATAGTTTTCACAAGGTAGTCAATCACTCTGAACCAAGCTAGTCCCACTACATAGTGTCTTGGTCTACCTCTTTTACTTTTATTCATGTTCATGTTAACCTTGACATTGTTGTCATTGGTTGCACTTTGTTTTAGGATGAGTTCACAGGTGATACTAATGCTAAATTCCAGATATTAATCAAATCAGAATATTCAACTGTTCTCAATTAACTCTCCAATACACATCCCAGTGACTGAATGTCTCAGTGGATGTAAACTGGCCAAATCTAGCTTTGTCATGATGCCTTCCAGCGATGCTCCCAGCAACCTGGTTGATGAACAGATGAACAGCAGGCGAGAAATAATATTTGCTAACACATTCCAAATTGCAATCAGCATTCAATATGCACCCAGCGATTGCTAAATTGGACACCCTGGGTGTGTAATGCTGAATATATATCATTTTCATCCCTTGATGTCACAGTCTGATTTATCAATGTAGTTTTATTCACCAGCAACACAGAGATTGAGGAGAAACATTATCCTGCTGAATTGTACACTTTGCAATCTTCGAAACAATCCTGGTGACAGTGAAATTGCAGGTGTCTACATGAATATATTGTCCTGCTGGGCAGAATTCAACTGGTAATGAGCTGCTGGATTTATCAGATAAACAGTATAGATATCATTAGTTTGAATTCAAGCGTTATACCCAATACCATTATATCAATATCTACTGCACAAATTGGTTGTTTTCTGGTGAAAGTAAGCAGGTAGAGAGTAGTTTAGATGTTACACCAAACCAATTCCTCGATATTATAAGGTAAAATCTGATGCTGGTATCTGTTATGATTGGTATTATGTATTTTCAATTTGTAAGGTTTGTGCAACTAGATATATAGTTGCAAATTATCTGTAGTGCTTTCCTTTTTCAGTACTTCTTTGCTCTTGGAATTTATGCCATCCATTCCAAATGTTTCTGTACTAGCATGTTCATTTTCCAAGTTTCAGATCTGGTTAAATGGCAGATCAATTTTGTAATATAGTTTCGCTGAGACTAACACTTTGAGTATGCCAATTCAGTACCCACTTAACTTGCCTTGATCAGATCATAAGCTGAATAACTGACATATCAATGACATTTGTGGTGCCAATAACGAAATCTATTATGTGGATGGCATTTGTTGCTCTGTATCAGTATTGATCATCCAAATCAATTAATACAACATGGCAATAAGATTATGTGTAATATTGTTCCTGAGGTTTCGATTAGGCTGCAACATAGCAATTGGTAAATTGACAGAAACAGTATATAGAGAAGATGCATAAACACTGTTAAATTTAGAAGTTTACAGAATGCTATATTGTAATACCCCCCAGCAAAAGTTTACAGAAATAACCTTGTAAACATTAGCTGCTGGAAATATTTAGTGTATATGGGGAACAGAATGTAACAGAGTCGCAGAATACAATTTCAGGATATCCGGTATCAAAGCAAAGTTTGCAATAATATGATATAGAGTTATATACATTTCATGTTGTTACTCAATACACTACAGTTGGATACAACAGTACAATAAGAATAGTTCATTTTGGTCAAAGGTATACAACCAAATGTGCGATTCAATATCTGGCACAAAGCGACATGGTCAAATCTAGGTACCAACCACCAGTATGATGTCATCAATCCCTCCAGAACAATTATATCATCTTAAATTGTGTTGTGCAATATGCATTGGTTATATCACAATAATATAGTTATAATAGAAGAAAGGCAACTGAGTTCTAGGTGAAATTCCAACCATAAAGTTGAACAATAATAGAACCTCTTTCAAAAACAGATATTGTATGACAGATTTTATATAGTACCAAGCTCTTTCTGTGTATCACTGCAATTGTAATTCCACAATCACATTGATGCAAACTGATCAGAGGGAGATATCTGGCGGCAACAATGTTTCAAGTAGTTTGTATCCTGCTCTATCGAAAGTGATAATCGCTGTGATGAAGTGATACAGCTAATACACATCACACACTATGTATATGTGAATGTAAATCACACTCCAGGGCAAGCACACTCAGTTTGACATTTATCACCATAAACACCAGAGAATCCAATACATCTTCAGGTTGTAGACTGCTATCACCTGGTCGAAGAGTATCTTTGGAACTTGTTACAGATCAATCTGTTAAGTTACATTGTGGATAATATATATCAGCTTGAATAATAATCAATAATTTACAATGAACTATCTACACAATCCATACTGACCCTTAATAATCCATAGTACTATTCAATTTTTTAGAATCTGTGGCTCCCAATATTGAAGTCAAAATTACTGAAGTAATCTTGCAATAGACGGAATTCAATATTAATACGACTGAGTATCATAGTGGGAATCAATATATTTGTGCCCAATATGTCAGAAGTTCAAAAAATGCAGAATTACTGATCATTGATTCAGTTAACTGCATATGTTACTGAGTGGTAACCCCTGCATTATAACTTTTGATTCTAGATCATGTAGACAATGGCAACAGGCTCCACTTACCCAAAAACCACAATAATTTCACCACACTAAGCAATTATAACCTGAGACTTTGTGATGCGACTTGATTGTATAATAGGTGAATTTTAGCATGATCCGTCGGGAAAAGCTTTGAGGTTACCCTAACCGAGATATGTTAAGCGCATTAGCGCTAGTGTTAGCAATGGTTCCATATTTGGAACCGACCGGTGTTATAGGTCTGCGTGGCAATAGCCTTACCACATCAAAAATCGATGATTTTTCAAGCGACCTGCCCACTTAAGTCCACCGATATTGATCAGAGAATTCAGAGCTTGGTAAGTGAATCATGCAGTGTTGCATGGCGCATCTTTTGGTGGTCTCGGATTTTCGATATCTTTAAAACTCGGCAAGCAATGGTGCAAAAACATCGTTTTTGGGCGAAAAATCACTGTATTTTCAAAGCCGCTTGCTGAGTTTCAAAGATATCAAAAATCGGAGACCTCTAAAAGATTCGCCATGCAACACTGCATAATTCACCTACCAAGCTCTAAATTCTCTGATCAATATTGGTGGACTTAATTAGGGGAATATTTTGGCAATAACTGGAACCGAACGAGACAGTTCTGGGTTTTCTTTGACCCGCTATATTTGAAACTGTCCAAAACCGGAATAGTTGCTCACACCAATTAGCGCATACAATGATATGTTATTGATGTTACTGATGGGCCGCAGTACATTATGGGTTTATTACCTTGAGTTGTGGAATATTGTGGCATGCTCGCTTACATTTTTACTGTGTGCAAGATATCATGTCATCTAGTGTGTGCGAGTCTCAACTTACACACATGATTTGTCATACCGATTCAGATACCAAGAAGTTGGTGTTCATATTCAATAAAGCTAAGTCACAATAACATGTCATATTGGAGCAATCATGTCATTAATCAAGATATTTGCTACTTTTTTCACATAGAATGCATTCAGCTCAATATATACACAAAGCTCACCTCTTCTACCACTTCCGCAATAGCTCTCACCACTCCAGCGAAGGGATCTGGGACATCAACTCTATAACATAGTCAAATGTCACTGTTTAAATTGGGAAACATGTTTGGAGTGAGAGTAGTGGACAGTCGACATATGTTCATCGACTAATGGCAATGTGCACATACCAAATTACACTTATTTTGACCTGTGTTTCGGCAATATGTGACCTTCCTGAGACGATTGATATTTTTCTCATGAGATTGGTACCGCAACCACTGCCTGGATTTCATCACCACTCTACTGTGACAAGTATGGCTCTGATATGGTCCCTGCCAATCGTGGTCTGATTAATGTGGCTATGACAGAGTCTCCGATAATCCGGCCTATGACAGTGTGCTCTGGCATAGTCTCTGACAATTCTGGCTGTGATAAATGTGGCCCTGGCGAGTGTGGCCCTGACGAATGAGGCTCTGAGAAGTGCAGCTTTGACATGGTCCCTGACATGGTCTCCGACAATCCCCGATCTGATAAGCATTGTTCTGAAAAGTGCGCTTTGACATGATCTGATGACGCCGGCTGCAATAAATGATTTCCAGCTCTCTTGAGATCTGACAGAGATAGAGTTGAACCTACCTGTGCTTCAGAGCCTCCATGATTGAATTATCGATCTAATGAATCTTTCATTTTGTGGATTCAGGAGTATATTATAAGGCTAAGTACATTGGCCCTGACAAGTGTGGCTCTGACAGGTGTGGCTTTGCCAAGTGTGGCTTTGACAAGTGTGGCTCTGACAAGTGCAGCTCTGACATGGTCTCTGACAAGATCTCTGACAAGGTCTCCAACAATCCCAGCTAGGATAAACATGGCTCTGACAAGTGCACTTTGACATGCTCTGACAAGTGCACCCTGAGACGCTCTGACTATCCCGGCTGCGATGATCATGACTGACAAGCAAGACTCTGAGATAGGTTCTGGCTCGGTTTGGCTCTGACACAGTGCCAAATGCTGAACTGGATTGCATGCATCCCTGTTGAGATCATCATAACTGATCAATCTAGTATATCATGTTATACGATTCCAAACATGCGTACTGGTTGAGTAGGTATTGGTTATCTTCGCCACTCCGAACAAGTTGCACTGGCGTAGGAACCGAAGAAACATCGACAATGAGTTGCACTCGTGGCAGAGCACCCCGACACATTATCATTCCTTGGTATGTGCTTGGCTTTGCAGAAGATTGATACTCTGGATCCGCTATGAAAATTATGTTGTGATGTACCATCCGCCACATTACCCCCCCGTAGCATTGGCTTCCCCGGTAGTGATTCTATCACAAAAAGGAAACGCGCATATCAGTTTGGCGCTGCACTATCGTTGTTGATGTACCCAACTATTGTTTATTGGTGCTCGATCTAATTGAATCAAAATGTTGTCGGATTGATTCCCTTGTCAATGCCACTTCTCGACACACCCTGCATTTTGAACTACAACTGTATCTGGATCATTGTGATGCTGTATTGTGACTGTGACACCATTGATTCGGTATGCCTTGTCATGCAGAATCAACTATGCATTGCATCCAGTGGTCTGTTAGCCTAGACTGGTGCTCGTATCCACTTGAAATGTTGAAAAATAGGATATCAGATCATCCATAGACACTGATATTCTGATATCCTCTCGAAATGACAGAGTTGCAATTGTATTGCGTTTGCTCAGCACTCTGTTGATAATAGGTATCAAACTAGATGATAATTTGTCAGATGTCAGAGAATCCCCCAACAGAAGCTTTCTGCATATATCTGCCTTCGGAGAGAGGGGATCTGACATACTGACATGCAGTAGAATACTGACTGTCTGATTGATATGAAATAGGCACATGTGACATTTCCCATCATAACATCTGCAGAATATAGTTAACCTTGTTGGAAGAATGGTAGCCATCCTTGATGAGGTTTTTGTGAGTGGCTTCAGATATTTCAGTGTCACTAGTAGCAGCAGAGTCCATTTCCGTAATACATTCAATATAGTGGAGAAGGAATTGAATTTTGAGAATCACGCTCATTCTGTGGCTTCTGCGGTATGATTGGACGTGGTGGATGTTGCTACTGATCCCAGTAAGTGCACAATGTTGGTATTTCAGCATGGTTTCGGTGTTGGATTGGTAGCTGGTAATCACTATGAAGTCAGTGAGAGATGTGATGAACTAAAGGTGGTCGGAATGCCCTTCAAGAAGAAGGACAAGCACACCAAGGTAGACCTTCGCCATGTACTTGTAGTCAGCAGTGGTCCATTGTTCCATGTGAGTAAGTTCGTCTCAAAACTGGCATATGTTAGAGACCTGAGGAATTATGGACATTGGTTCATAAATCAGGTCCAAACCCTTTTCCTGGCCATGAATATCTTTCAGATATCCAACAATTCATTCCCAGGCGTGTACTTTGGATAAGCCCTTCATTGGCTGCTGCAACCGGTCAACATTCATGCATCTCTATATATTACAACCTGCATGGGCATCGGCGAAAGTTGGACAGTCAGCAAACTTCCACAGCCCCACCTTCTCAGCAGCTGTTGTGGACAAATGAAGCTATGATTGCAAATGGTGGAGCATGGACGTGTGGGCGAAGCCTGGCATGTCATCTGGGCATATCCCACACTGTGGGTACAAACCATTTTTCTCCATATGTATGGTGCACTGTGCTAGGTAGTCTGAAAGGAAGGATGCAATTTGGGGAAATGCTGGATGAGTGCGATTGTCTGCCCACTGAATCACTATTCCGCTCTTTGCCAGCTCCTATAGAGTGTGCAATATCAATGCAACAGATTCAAGATAGGCGAAGCTATTGGTGTGGGTTGGTGGTCCTTGTAGACATTTCCTTAACAGACCGAGTAGTATTAATCCTTTCATGTTAACATATCGTCTCTTCGCTTTGGAGTGGTCACTGATACTGAGATACACCAATGACGCCGTTTTGTCGCCACATAGCATAGAGAGGATTGTTTCATCACTGCCGAGTGTAATGGGGACAACTGTTGATCTATCTGGCAAAGATTTCTAGAATGTGTTAGCAATAAGTCATGAGGTTCTAACATCTAGACAAATCCGGTCACCACTGGAGCTGACACTCTTGACATGCTACCCACTCTGATGTGATGAAACTGACACGCTCTCTCTGACTTACTCTCTGACATGCGCTTTCTGACAATGTGTCTCCGACACTCTCTGCTACACTCTCTGACACAGTCTGTCTGAAACATGCTCTATGACACGTTCTCGCTGACATGTTCTCTCTGACACATTCTCTCTGACACGTTCTCTCTGACATGTTCTCTCTGTCATGTTCTCTCCAACACATTTTCTCTGACTCAATCTCTCTGACATGATATCTCTGACACGATTTCTCTGACATGCTCTCTCTGAAATTCTAACTCACCCAAACACAATGAAAATCTGACAAGAAGCAATCTCTCTGACAATACAAGGAAATTTGCCTGTATTTTCCACCACCAATCTGCGGTCCACATCTCAGTGTATCTGCGTTGGCCACTTCAATCTACTTGTTTGACCAGTGTGTACCAGACATGGTTCTTCAACGAGGGATGTCCTAGGATATATCGTTGATTCTAGGTAGTGTTAGCAACGGTTCCGGGTTGCCTGGCCACTGTAAGGGTTGGAACTGAACCAGATGCCCCGGTGTGGGACAGGAACCGCCATGGAACCCAAACCGGACAGTGGTTCGATTTTACAGTTCCTACAACTTTGGCTCCAACGAAGTTTTTGGGTTCTGATAGTATTGTTACATGCTCAATATGTAGATTGTGCAGTTTCAGGATGTCTTTCACTTCCCACATTCAGATTTGTGATCCAACCAATAGTAGTGGAATTGCTGGGGAATGGCACCAAATGTTATGCGAAATTCCCCGGTTTTCGATAGCGACTCACCGAATATTGATCCGATTGCCAATCTGAATGCGGGATGGGAATGAGCGGCTACTACTACGCAGTCTACGTATTGATCATATCACGATACGATCATAACTCAGATACCTAATTGGGGCCAAAGGTGTGAGGTTGAAATCCCGGGTTTTTGACGGTAAAACTGGCCCAATTGCAATGGTGCGGGTTTCTGGTGTGGAAAGACCCATTGCAACAGTGCGATTCTGGGTGGAACCGGACCCGGAACCAAACCGGGAATTTGGACACGCTGGTAACTCTAGATATATTACACCACTCCAATAGGGTTCCAATACAAGATCGCAGTAGCATTTCCTTCAATATTAACAGAACTCTCCCCCCATCCGCATAAAAGTCTGTCCGTTTCTTGCATGTCCGCAATGAGTTGATAGAGCTTGTCATGTTTTGTGGCATTCGCTGCAGGTATAATAAGTCTTCGTTTGATGATGTTGTGCACTTTGATTTTCCCTAGGTAGGTATACACATTAGAACGACAAAGTAGTGATCATTGTGGTATAGCAAACGGAGCAAGGGGGTCCAAGTCATCATCCTTAATAGAAACAACTTGTAATGTGTCATCAATTGGTGATCCTGTGATGGGGCATATCTCATTCTCAGGTGGCTGGCTGAGTGAATCATCATCGAATTGGGGAATGTCATCTGCTAGTTTGGAGTCTAGCCCATCTGACACGGAAAGATTCGTAGAATTTGGGCGAACATCCCCATTTGTTGAATGGCGGCGATGAGTGAGACCCCTTTGTCAGGAAAAGACCCTGCCACATAAAGTGCAAACAAAGGACTGCACTCTTGAAGGTGAAAAGTTTGCGAATGGTGCCCTCTGGAAATTGATTGTAGTGAGGCTCCTATAATGTATCCCAATGCTGTGTATTCAGCCCACCCTAGACTGACTTGGATGCTAGTCTAGCCTTGTGATATTGTTGTCTCATACACTATCTTTCGCCGTGGAGTATATCATCTTCAGCCCCTAGCGTTTCCTTCTGTGGAATGCTGGAAGTTCCGCTTCTAAGCACCATTGTTGGCTTCCCTAAATGGCACAGTGTGAGTTGATGCTTTGGCCACGCACCAATCGGCATTGCTAAACTACAACCCCTCATTTCCTTTTGAACCCTGTTGTGTTTGGCCTTCCAAACAACTACCGACATGTATGCATCTACCTATTCCGACCAGTCTCAACCAACTAGCATTTTCTCTCTTCAGACTCTTCTCACTTGAATCTGTGGCGCTTTCTCACCCAGATCAACTTGTATATTTGCATCACAGTAACAATGTGTATTGGAGTGGTCATCCCATCGAGGGTGGGTCAGAGTGCATCTGCTACTAGTTGGTATATAATGCATACAATCCTCACCTATGCACTGAGATCAATCAACGTGAACTTGACAACCGTCATATCCACTCAGCGACCCTCATATGCACTCAGTGACCCTCATTTGCACCAAACAACCATCACTATGGCACCACCATGAGTTGCATGAAGATGGCCTACTGGCATTTCGATATAGACCAAAGAAATCTGTGCCTGTGTGCTAAAGAACACAACCCAGGACATTGATGCCGTGATTAGCCAGTCAGCACTCACGGAAGACCTTGCAGCACTCCAGGGATGGATAACACAGCATGACAAATCCACTCTCCTTTCGTACACCAATATCAACATGTACACCGTGGTGTGTGGTGTAGCAATGATGCATGACAAGGTTCGTAAATCTGACGCTGACATTGAGTCTCTGACATTGAGTCACTGACATTGGGTCACTGACATTGAGTCACTGACATTGGGTCTCTGACATCAAGCCTCTGACATTGAGTCTTTAAAATTGACAAACATTGACATGACACTTGGTGATAACTTACAAGATCTCTTGGGACTTAAACCGAATCCAAAGCTCAATGATGATGATGTCCGTACAATGCAAAGACTGATCTCATGCGTACAAAGAAGAGTCGCCCGAAGGGCCACTCCCACACCTTGGCACACCCCACAAAGACCCGGCAGAAAGTTCAAGACTCCAACGAGCCCCGCTACAAACCTAACTACCATATCAAGCCCCGCACCAAAGATCACATCAGCTCCTTCATTAAACCATATCCTGGTCCCTCCTTCCCCACCTATCAATAAATGCACTTCAGATGTTTGTGTTGGGTCAACAACATCCACAGTTTCAAACCAAACATCATTGCGACCAAGGGGAGATTCAGTAACACAGGGTAGTAGTACCACTCATAGAGGCACTACACGATCATGTGAATTGTGCATAACACCATCTCCTACGGTTTCGCCTGTTCAGGGGGATGATTAGTCGCTTGGATTTAACCCAGGTGAGATGAACAGATCCCGCAGTGCCCTCCAGCGACCCTTTTTCGGACGGACTGATGCTGGCGATCCCTTGCCACTTTCACTTGTAGATCTCAGCAGCAGGAGGCCTGAACACTGTGCAACCAGCTCACCAGCTGAATCTGTTTTGGGAGGCACCTCACCTGGGAATTGATACCAAAAAGCCGGAGAAGACCATATTGATTGTTTCATGAAGTGGATGGAAGATGATTACCCGGAAGATATTGTGGAACAGTTGTAATGACCTCAAGTTCTGGGAGCTTTCACAACAAATCCAAATGCGCCACTGTGTTATGACTAACATGTTTTCGTGATTACCGAGCGATATGATCTAGCAACCCACTTGCGGGCTGTTGACTCATGTTTAGCAAGCACAGCTTCCACCCAGGGTAATAGTCCATTGTCCAGATTTGAACTTATTAACAGTCCATTAGATGAATTGAGCTGGGATGACTATCTGACCATTGCCGAAATTGAAGGCCGTCTGATGGTGAAATTTGGTGCCATCAACAAGATGGTCATAATGGATGAGAGCAACAATGAAATCGAATTTATCAAGACCAACCCCCTCAACCTGGAACGAGTATCAACCATCAGTGTCAAAGAAGAGGATGAAGATTGCAAGCCTTCAGTTCTTGACTTACTAGACAGTTCCGGAGACGAAATCAGTGCCAATGCATTGGACGTTCTGATGGGGGAGAAGCAAATTTGGCGATGGTTCCTGGTTACCCGGCTGCGGTCCAGGTTGGAACCGGAACCATGGCCCCGGGCTGGTGGTGGAACCGCCAAAGAATCGAACCGTGTGATGATGTGCGGTTCCAAACCTGAACCACACCTGAAACCGCGGTATTTTCGCCAGGTTTTACATACACCAGAGCCCCATTTTCGCGAACTCAGAACTTTGGCTCTGATTAAGTAGTTGAGTTCTGATTCCATCACAGTATGATATATGTGTAAAAGATCCAGTGTTCCATGCTCTTTGAGCATCTGGTCTCCCGTTTGTGATCAGATCAATATTCGTTGAGTCGCAGTGACATAACGCCGAACATTGGGCATTTTTCGCACTGACTCAACGAATACTGATCGGATTGCAAATTGGAGAACAGGAGGTGAAAGAGCATGGAGAACTGCAGCTTTGACATATATATCATATTGTGATACGATGAGAACACAAATACTTAGTTGAAGTCAAAGTTTTGGGTTTGTAACATTGTGTAACCGGCCAACAACACGCAGGTTCGGTGCAGTTCGGTTTGTTGATGGGGTATAACCTGTTGCAACAGTTCCAGTTTTGTTCCAACCTGGACCCTGAACCAAACCACGCATTTGGAAACATTGCTCACCGAAGGCAGGAGGAATGTGAAGGGACGGAAGAAAGACTGGGGATGCCGGAGGGTCAGGACAATTCTGAACTGGGGATCATTCCAATTACTATTAATGCACCACTGAGTCGATCCCTAGGCAAGACTGTCAAACAGGCTGTCCAAGATTTTGACATTCAATATGTGGAAGAATTCAATCAGGTCGATGCTGAGTTCAACAACATCACCCAGACAGATCCAGAGGGAGCCAACGACCCAGATGCGCAAGCAATGAAGGAGGACCAGATGGATAATGTCATTGTAGACTGGTGAGTCACTTTCCTTGACAGAGCGGTAGCTGTCAGAGCTGTGGAGTTACTGTCAGAGCTCAGCCGCTGTCAGAGATCCTGTCAGAGCTGCTGTCAGAGCTGCGGTCAGAGCTGTTTTCAGAGGTCAGCTGCTGTCAGAGCTACTGTGAGAGTTGCTGTCAGAGCTCAGCTGTTGTCTGAACGGCTGACAGAGCTGCTGTCAGAATTGCTGTCAGAGCTTGGCCACTGTCAGAGCTGTTGTCAAAGCTGTGTCAGAGCTCGGCCCACTGTGAGACCAGCTGTCAGAATGTTGAATGAAGCTAATTTTTAATCACAGGTTAGCAGAGCTGATGCATAACCAGGAATTCCAGAGAGAACACTTGGAGGAGTCAATGGCAGCATTAGGCATCACCCTGGAGATCAGAACTTTCAAGCTGCTCCAGAAACCCACGCAGTCACCACTGCACAAAATTATTGCAGCGAATTGGATGGCAGAGGTGGTGAATAGCTTGGGGAAGGGTGGTTGATTGGCTGATGACTGTGGTACTGGCAAAGTTGGACCCTACTGTGCCCATGAGATACACAATTTGCCACACTAACAATCATCGGACACTGACAGCACTGGCTTAAATATGTTAGCAGGTTAATGTCTATAAACAAAAGATCAAGAATTCACCTCCTGGATTCGACAAATAGGTGATCCACATGAACGACCACAAAGCAAACGTGGACTGGGATAAGTCAGTCCGATTGGAGCGATGAAAGCCACAGTGCGAGCTCCACCTCCCGACATTTATTCTAAGGTATGACTGGAGTATAATCCACTATTGTGACTTCAAGCTAAGGTTGAAATAGCCCTAAACTGATGGTGGCAGAATGGGAAGCTGCAGTGACTCAGTACACTGAGTTAAGTCCACATCTCCATTACAGTACTTCTTCCAGGAGGAGGGGATCCCATCGAGCCACTCTTCATGGTGAACCATGGGGAATAGTGATGTCCTCAACCATTGAGATCTATCACCAGCGTTTCAACCAGGAGGAAGCTGATGGTTCAAAATTTTGAGGCCCTGGCATATATCATTGCGTGATCCTGGATGAGGCCCACAGGTTGAGAATGAGCGGGACCCCAATTGGCAAGGTTAGGAAGGCTAATGGCATGTCGATTGAAATGGACTCTCGGGAGTACGTTATGCATATGGCGTCCTGTATACTCAGTCTGGAGCTGCAATACAAATGGATGTTAATGGCAAGCCAATTGGCAAATGGCATCGAAGTGTTGCGATGGATCCTTCATTGTCTGGAGAGTTCATCATGGTTGACTCCACATCTGCCGCCAGATACATTCAATTATACTATCACTATTGATGACGATTGGGCCACGAACAGGAGTAATATCTCATTTTGTGAACATCATGCAGGGTTCACGGCAGTTACTAATCTGTACAAGACAGGCCCAGATTTCGGAACACGTATTCAATGCACAACAAGGACTTGGAATGCATATATGTTGCCCCGAATTAGTGAAGTGGGGAAGTTATGAAGGGCCACGCAATCATCGGATATAGTGATCAGACAGCACCACCATGGCGAAACTATTTAGACGCAAGCTTTTGCAGGTTTATGTACACTGATCCTACGGTGAAGAATGGTGAGCCATATCCCGTTCAAGGACCCAAAGCCCATCATCAATGTCCGTCCAATGCATGCAACCAACAAACTTGGTACATTCACGAAAACCTCTGCAGCTAAATAGTTTTACATGAATTTCATCAATGAATGCACTATGGGGGTTAGAGTGAGAATCACCGGGGTTACCTCTGCGCGGGCAACAAGAATGGGCAACACGAAGCCTTTAGGACCATGTTGGCGGTGTATTCCCCTTTTCCCCATAGTGCTTATTCTTGGCGATGCCCCGATGGATCCTGTAACATCTTGATTGAAACGATTATGGTCAAAACCTACTGGGGCTGCTGACTCTGGCAAACCACACCTGACCATGCTGTGGACTGATTTTTCCGAGTTTCCAATGTCTATCCCAGGGAAGACGAACCGAATACCTGCGCCTAAGAAGGTCAACAGTATAACTCATGATCAGATCGAGACTGCATTGTGGTTTGGGCCTCCAAAGTTGACTTCCCTCAAACATTATCTCGGGAACACCTTAGTAGTGAAGGACAATGCACAGAAGGTGATTCTGTGGGTATATTGGTCACTTACCCAATGGCTTGTCGAACAACTTAGCACTTCTTCACAATCCCACTTACTGCCACTCATATCAACTGTGTCATTAAACTCTGACATCTACTATTCATATGACAATAATATTACCTTTGCCCAGTGCTGTCACGTCTGAGGCTCCAATTGTATTGCTATCGGTAGTTCAATGAGTTCCGATGCCTGTGCCTCCATGAAGATGTCATAAATCAATGCCGGGAAGGTGAGGGTCCATGTGTTGTCAACTCTGACGAGAAATGAGGGCTTGAATCTACATTATACTTGCCGAAATTCCGTCATGGTAGAACAGGGAATAAATTAATCTGTGGAACATCAAACATGGTCGCATGTCCGGTGGATTAGTCAACAGCAAATGCAACTGACAACTGGATTGGTCAACCTTGCCATGATTGATCGGTTGATTGATAACACATAGCGGATGAAGAAACCACCAACGGTATACGGGCCGGGGGTTCTCCAGAATGCTGCCAGTGAGGTCAATGATGTCGATGCTGATCAACTAGATGATACATTGATTGGAAAAATTTCGCCACAGGCACTCCGGTCTGCTGTGATTGGTCAATGTAGTGCTGTAAAAATGGAAGTTGGTTAATTTGTGCTGTTTCTATACTTTTCACTTTTTGGTCAGTGGATATTTTCGTTCTGGGTGGGTTCTTCATTTTGGGATGTCTCTTTTGGGTTCACAGTTGTGTTCTCTGTTTGCATTTCTGGGGTTGCCCTGATGGATTTGGGGTTGCTTTGGTGTGATGTGAGGTTTGCCTGTTGGACAAGTTTCGAGCTGTATTGATGACCAATACTGGCGAATGGAGAAATTTAGTCACTGACTTTGACTGCCGACCAGCCTGACTGCCGACCAGCCTGACTGCCACTCTGACCGCGGCCACACTGACAGCAGCCACTCTGGCAGCGGCCACTCTGACAACAGCCGCTCTGACAGAAGCTCACTGACAACAACTCTGACAACAATCTGACAACCGCTCTGGCAGCGACTCTCCAAAGAGTGTACCATGACCATGCTCGGTGGACCAAAAGCCTTCATCATTCAACAATGCAAAATCTCTATTGGTAAGGGCTCTTTAACAGTATTTCCAAGCAAGTACTCTACAGTGAAGGCGACAATACACGACGGGTTCAGTACTTGCTAAAACCATATCACAGGGACACCTCAAAGTTACACTATACCATCATCCCTTAATACCAATAATAGCTAAGGCTAACCCCTGAAGACATAGAAAAGCCAAAATACTACATATGCAGAGCGGAAACACAATAGTCCTATCCAACAAAATATCCATGCCACCTTGTTGTAGACTCAAGTTTGTGGTTAGTGTGTATTCACTGCAAAAATATGAAACACACTCACAGTGCTGAAGAGGGATGCATTAGTGCTTTTGAATATGAATCTGACATGGCATGCGTTTGATGGGCTTTGCTGCAGAGCCAATACATGGAGTAGCCACGACTCTGACTGTGTCAATAACTGATATATTATCGTCCGACCGGCAACTTTTGAGCCTCTCGGATGGATGGCAAGTTGGCACAGGCATTCTAGGGTAGTCTGGTCGATAACGTCATGGGAAGAGAATGGAATTCTATGTCATACCAGTGTACACCTTCTAGTACCTGTGATAGTGCTACCAATGTACTCCATGACCTATATATGTACTACATACTCCCAACATAAAGATGCAAAGATCATCAGAAGTACCACACTTTAAATTACAATGGGTCCGTGACTTTGACTCATTAACCCAATCCCCGGGGCCTCACAGTCAACTACAATGGTTCTGTGACATTAAATCATCTGATTCAATTGGATGGCCCAGTTGTGACTAATATATACCAATTGAGCACAACTCAGCCCTGACAAGGTCGCTCTGTCAGGGTCGCACTGACAACGTCACTCTGACAAGCTCACTCGGACAAGGCCACTCCGAGAAGGTCACTTTGACAGGATGTTCTGACTGATTGCACTGAGAAGCACATGCTACTCTTCTCACAAGTACAGTGCCAATTTCTTATGCCCGACAATAACTACTGACTGTACTTTAGATCCGGGAACACTAGTGGTCACAAACCAGATATTGGATAAGTGCAGCCCGCAGGGTCTAACCATACCTTTCACAGCTGCCTTTGGAGGGATATGGGGGCCTAACCACAAACAAACACAAACTACCACCCCAGGGATATGCGTCATCCAACCCTTAACCGGGTAAGATACCTCCTGAAAGGTCCTAGGTGATGACTGCTGTACAGTGGGGAGCTGCACCACATATTTCATCGACCTCCAACCATTTGCAGTTGTATGATGCTATACTACTTGCAATGCAATATTCGAATTTTCAGGCCTTTATTTAGTTCACCCTCTGGTCAGGACAGTGGCCATTGAGTGTGGAGCACTGGTGGAGAGATCTCGATGGACTTGTGAGATCACACCAGTCACGACAATTTCTCCTCCTTAGACTTGCATAGCAGTGATGATCATACTGTGCCGTATCAAGATCCACCTGTGTGGTGTGATCTGCAGCGTGAGATCACGCAGTGGTCCCGGGAAATGGGTCTCATAGTGTGGCCCAACATAGGGCTTTGTGTGCAAGAATGTCACTGGGAAGATTGGCAGATTACTGAAACTTAACAAAGTAGTATAACCTCAATTCTCACTTATGGAACCTATAAAACTTACTCTGAACATGGAAAAGTCCAGTATAATGTTGACTCTGACATGGGAGACACAACATATATGGTATAACTCTGACAATTACCTTAACTATGACAATTTCCTTAACTCTAACCACCACCCTACTCTGATAGAGAAAGCCACCACACCCACGATATGGCTTTACTTCAACTTGGACTTGGGAGACGTGATGTATATGGTATAACTTCGACTCTGACATCTTCCCTAACTCTGACAACAACCCTACTCTGATATGGGAAGCACCCTCACCTATAATATGGCATTGCTTTAACCTTGACTCGGGATAGCCAACATACACAGTATAACTTTGACTCTGACAATTACCTTAACTCTGACAGTTTCCCTAACTGTGACAACCACCCTACTCTGATGCGGGAAGCAACCCCACCAATAATATGGCATCACGTCAACTTTGACCTGGGAGACCCACTGTATACAGTATAACTTCAACTCTGACAATTTCCCTAACTCTGACAACCACCCTACTCAGATATGGCAAGCAACTCCACCTATAATTCAGCATTACTTCAACTTTGACTCGGGAGACCCAACATACACAGTATCACTTCGACTCTGACACTCACCTTCACTCTGACAGTCTCCCTAACTCTGACAATCACCCTAACTCTGACAATCACCCTAACTCTGACAATCACCCTAACTCTGACAATCACCCTAACTCTGACATTCACCCTAACTGACAACTACCCTACTCTGACACCTGAAGCAACATCACCTATACAGTAATTACTTCAACTCTCATATGGAAGACCCAACGTATATGGTATAATCTCAACTTTGACAATGAACATGATTCTGACATGTTTACAGCATAAGTTCGACTTGCACATGGACCATAACTCTGACATGGGAACTTATATCATTGGGTCCATTGTCAAATCTGACATGGTTGTTTATAGGTGACAGCGGATAGAAATGCACTGAATAATGAATGGTCACGAGCTGTGGATTCCGAGAACATGCAAAGCAGATACACCCAATGTAAACCTGCCCAGCAACATTCAACGCACAGAATGGCAAAGAGAACCAGATCTGGCAACAGCATCTGCAACTGTTCTAAAAAATCCGGCAGCAGCGGTGGCCGCACTGATCAAAATCACAGTGGGAGTTCCCAGGGCAGCAGCAGGCACAATGATCATCAAAACTCCGGGGCCAGTAGCCTTGGGACACACACCAGTGAAAATGGCCGGCAGTGGCACCAATCCAGGGGCAATGATGGTGGCAACGAGAGCTCGGAAGTCCACCAGGTGAGTCATTGCGATGGCCATAACCATGAACCCCGATCCCCCTGTCGAAGAACACCAATATTAAACAACTGTAGTCATTCATCCAGTTTGAACAACCATGGAGCGGTAATGACACATCCAGCTTGACATCTGCATTTGAGGGACAATATCTACATGTGAACACCTTGTCCTCCCAGCAGCCAGTGGCGGGTTAGTAGGACCAGAAACAACCATCCATCGTTTCAACTAACAATTTCAAGTGATGGAGAGCGAGTTCATCCGACTACCAGCAGCGGGCAAGTACAAGCATAAATGTCCACCCCCAGCTCAACTGACAATACCTCGGTGCAATCAATCACTCTTTCTCCTGGCAACCCAGGGGGGGAATAACCACACCCGCATCCAACATTAAACTCTCTACCTGACAATCCGTAGTCATTGCAATCACCCCATGACACTCCCCCAGGGAACCAGGAGCACTATGCTCCACAGGTCAGAGCAACAATTCCTTATTGACTTTGATTTTGCGCAACCTCTCTGACTGAGGCAACACCTAGATGCAAATGTGAGATAGATCCCCGATCAATAGTCGCCGCTGGCAAAAGTGTAAGGTGGGTCACATCGGGGCGCGAAACGATTTATGGGACATTGCCTGAGATCTATTCTGTCTCAGAATTCTTAGCAAGGACTTGAACCCAGTCGATGATGACAAACTGTCCAAGGACAGGTACATTGAAGCGTACCACATTCTGCGTACAGTAATCAAGGAGTTTGACTTCTCAAAAGCAGCTATCCACACAGTAAGTATTCGAATGATCCAAGCCCTGTTCAGTAGCACTGACAACGAAGCTCGCGAATTGCCAATGAGCTCCCCGAGCTCTATTCGTCAAACCAGATGGTGAAGTTCTGCCTGATCAATGTGCCAGTAGCTTTCGGACCCTTTCGAATGATGACCATGAATAGCTTGTTACAACGCTAATGGCTTCTTGCAAATACTGGTATCACCATTCAGACTGCGTGAGCGAGTTATGACTCAACACCATTGATTCTATTAATGTCCTGACAATCAACCTAGATACCGAAAAAAATGTTTCTGCATCATTAACTTTTAGGTGTAATGGCAAAAACATTCTTTGACAACTCAATGAGTAATTTCACCCGATGGCTTTATACTTCCCACTTTACTGATGAGGTGACAGCAGAATGTTTGTTACTTACTATAACTGTAGTGAAAGATTCCTTGGACAACTGGGCCGGTGGCAGTTCCCTCCGCATGGTGTTGGAAGCAGATATATATAGGAGTATGCAGAATCCAGTTTAGGACACACATATCTAACGTTTTGGTATATAACGTAAATATAACGGAAGCGAGACATCCATGAGAAGCGAGACTGCCGGGTAATCAATTGATGACCCCGCCCAACCCCTCTCTTCTTGCCTGTCAGTTTGTCGCAACCAACACAGCTACAGCCAACACCCTCCCAGTTGCTGCCTGAGCCTTCACGAGATCTAGAATGCCTCGAACGAAGGAGCGATCGAACTTACCAGTGCTAAATCTCGAGCAACGGTATGAGTGTGCACTACAAGCTTTGGAGGATGGAAAATTCAAATCATTGCAAAGAGCAGCCGAAGTGTACAATCTCAGTAAATCTAGTCTTGGACACCGAAAGAATGGACGCCGCAGCCGTCAGCTTGCAAATCATGGCGAGCAAGTATTTTCACCAGCTGCGGAGCGGGCAATAGTTCGATGGATTCTTAAGTTTGACACTTTCGGCTTCGCTCCATGAATCGATCACCTTATGGGTATGATCCAACCACCCGCTGTGGATCCAAAAGAGCGTCAGATTCCACTTCAACCCGGTCAGAAGAATATAATCAGCAAGAACTGTATTACACGATTCCTCAACTGACATCCAATTCTTGTCACAAAGTTAGCTAGCCGTATCGATCGCCAACGTACCTACACAGGGAACCCACATATTTTGCAAGATCATATCCGCAAGCTAGGGAAGGTTATTACTGAGAGAAAGATAAAACCACAGGCCATTACCAATGTGGATGAAAAGGGTTTTGTAATGGGAATTTCTCCTCGTACTAAAGTGATTACAAGGCGGGGGAAGAAAAATCCACACCTGACTCAGAGTGGTAAGCGCGAAGTTATTACCGGACTCGAAGCTGTATCAGCAGATGGCTTAATCTTTCCCCCTTACCTAATTGGCAAAAGTGCAAGGCATATTTGTGACTGGTACAAGAATGTTACGGATGAAGATAAGATGGCACGTTAGGCAGTTTCTCCCAAGGGTTGGACAGATAACAAGATTGGATATGATTGGTTGATGGAGGTGTATGATCCAATCAGTCGCCAGCGGTGTCCTAATGAAACACGACTACTGATACTGGATGGACATGTATCCCACATCAACTATAAGTTCCTCAAGTACTGTGAACAGAATGACA